>CEQE01137668.1_pt1 | contig 53357 bp, 66 predicted proteins | sample 356201 | NCBI WGS metagenome assembly CEQE01 (sample SAMEA2619970, study PRJEB7988) | marine metagenome | biome: marine biome (ENVO:00000447); feature: mesopelagic zone (ENVO:00000213) & marine oxygen minimum zone (ENVO:01000065); material: "saline water (ENVO:00002010), including plankton...
GTTTCTGAAGACGTAGCTATTGACAAATTCTTTTATTTTGGGAAGAAGTAATCTCAATCCACCATAAACAATTTATTATCGCTGCCAACATCAAAAAACCCAAGCCTAGCACCAGCATCTAAGAAAGCATGTGCATAAACAACAGCGCCATAAGCATTTACTAAATCTCCTTTACTTTCGAAATGTTTTGCATCTGAGAAATATCTTTTGGCAAGATCAAGCAGATCTTCAGCCTGTTTTCTATATTGTTCAACAATCTTTACTTTGTCAATAGCTTTAGAAGTCAATTCAAAATATTTCTTCAGTTTTTCTTCAATTAGGGCTTGCATAATCAAACACATTAATCCTCGCAATGCGAACGAGTTCTTCTAATGTATGCCGAGGCAGCGATTTGGCCGAGGCCTAGATATAATTAGGATTGAAATTATTTAAAAAATAAAAAACCCTATTTCAAATACTTCCTCAATTCTTTTCCTTTCTCAATACCAATATCAAGCATTTTGCTGATCTCTTCTTCTGTCAACGGTGTATCTCCTCCTTTTTGCAAAGCGCATAAAGATCCGTCTTCCATTGAAGAAACTGTAAGCCTTCCGTCAATTGCTTCTTCTTCTTCAGTGTCAGGATCAACGATGAATTTATCTCCAATTTTTATCACAGTAACAGCAATTGGCAATTTTTCCAGCTCAAGTTTTTTGTCGGTTTTTTTCTTATAGTCGACCTTTTCACCGTCAAACCCAGGATATTTTGCATCCTTAAGCGCTGCCAAGGCAGCCAGTGAAGAAGCATCGAACAGATTGCCTGCATCATTTATAGGGCAAATGTCAATTATGACCATCCATATTTTTTCTTCTGGTTTGATGCACAACTTCTTGAAATCAAGAGCCTTGCTTTCCCTTATTCCCCTGTCAACAACTCTTGCTAACTCAATCGCTTGTATTCCTGGCGGTCCTGGCTCAAATTCAGGATTGGACATCGGCAACAACTCTGCACCGACAATTATTGTGCCTTGATCCGGAGTATCAGGATATGGTTCGCCTGTGGTTAATTTAACGCCAACCATGACTTCTGTTTCGCCGATCTTTACCCGTGCAGAACCTTCTGCAGTTTTTGTAACACCGTACTCCAACTCAATTGGCTTTCTGTAATCAGTTAATTTTCTTCCATCAAGTCTTGTGTCAGCATTCAACAGTTTTATGATGTGGCTTCTTAGTTCTCTTTCCATTTTAAACCTCGACCTTATATTTGTCTTTCAACGCTTTTTTCTGAATTTCATAGATTTTCATGCAGGCTTTTTTGCCCATTTCAATCAATTTCATCAATTCTTCTTTTTTAACTTCGCCGTCCATCTGGAGCAAACTTATCTTGTTAATGTTAGGCATAAAAGCAATCGGAACGTCTGCAACAGGCCCGTCTTCATAACTTTCTTCTGAATAATCCAGGTCAACTAACAGCTTGTCATCAACCCTGCCGACAGAAACAGCGCATACCAAATCTTTCATGTCAAGACCTGCATCTGCCAATGCCATTGACGCTGCGCAAATGCCAGCACATCTTGATCCAGCTTCTGTCTGTGGCAATTCTATAAAGACATCAACAACAGAATTAGGGTATTCCTCCAGATTTAAAACCGGGTTCAAGGATTTCTGTGTAACTAATGAAATCTCCTTTGATCTTCTTGAACCTCCCGGCCTGACTCTGTCTCCAGTGCTGGAAAAAGGCATCATGTTGTAGCTGCATCTCAAGAGCCCCTTTTCGGGATTCTGCAAAAACTTTGGATGCAGATTTCTAGGGCCATACACCGCAGCATAAGCCCATGTATTTCCTATCTTGAACATAGCAGACCCGTCTGCTCTTTTTATAACACCGACTTTTGCCTCAATCGGCCTTGTTTCATCAAATTTTCTTCCGTCAATTCTTTCTTTGTAAGTCATTTTTGCACCTTCTTCTCCAAATATCCCTTTATCTTGTCAGTCAATCCAGCCGTGTGGCTTTCATTCTCTATTTTCCTTATTGTGTTGATTGCAAGCAATTCATTCTTTGGCTCTGCATCAATCCATATCAACCCGTTCTGGCCGACCGAGATATTCGATTTTGTAGCATCTTTGATCATCATGACCATTGAGCCTTGTTTCCCTATTATTCTTGGAACTTTGTTAGGGTCAACTTCAATTATTCTCCCGCCTCTTAATTTTCTCAACCCAGGCCCTTTCATTGTCACATCAATCAGTTTCTGGCTTGTCACATTGACAATCTTGCATACTACATGGTCGCCTAAATCATAAAATTGAGTCAGGTTTGCGCCTCTTTGAATAAATTGAGAAGTCGCATCCTTCATAGACATCATTGCAGAATATGCAGAATTAGTCTCGAGCCTCCACCCATTAAAGCCGACATCAATGACTTTGCATATAATTGTGTCTCCAGTCTTTGGAGCATATCTTCCGGACAATTGAATCAGCTTTATTGTTCTGCCGTCAACCATTGCAAGCCCTAGTCTGTTTGCAACAATCTTTTCACCGTCTCTATAAGTTCCCCGGCCTGGCAAAACATCCATTCCTATTGCTAATGTTTCACCTGGAACTGAAATTTCCTTATCCTTAATTTGTATTTTTGTCATTTTTGTTTTTCACCTTATTAAATTATATTATTAGATTGTTAATTCACAGTATAGTATTCTTGAACTGATTGTTGGAAAATTCTTAAATATTTCAGCACCTCTCCATAAGGTCTATGCTTAGATAAATCCACAATTAAATTTCCCATAATATCAACTACACGTGTTTTATCGTCGATGCTAGAGGAAGGATTTTCTAAAATCCTTCTGGCATTTCTAAAGACTCGATCCCAACTTTCATCAAAATTTCCATAATCATATGGCCTGGGCGCTTTCTGAGCTTCATTTACTTTTCGTAATAATTGTGTATACCTCATAAACCCTCACTTTATCTTCAAAACTTTGCTTTCAACGTTTCCATGGCATATCTTGTTCAATTTATCGTAAAAATCATTTTCCATGCCGCCTGGCATCTCGACAACAGCAACCCAATAGCCGCTGGTCTGCCATTCCTCTCGTAAAATTGTGCCAAATTGCTTTACAGTTGCGTAGCATTTTGGCGCATAATCAGGGGAGATCTTGATTGCGATCTCTTTGACTTCAAACCTAATCGGCAGAATAGGCCTTAATTTTTTTAAAGCATCCTGCACTTGTTCTTGAACTGGTTTGAATTCATCAATATGTATTTTTGCTTCAAGAAAAGCATTCTCAATTCTTTGAGGCGGATGCGGCAGATGCGTTTTTGGATCAACACCGTTTCTGTGTATTACTGCCATGATCTGTTTTCTTTTGTCTTCTCTAAGCTGTTCCCTATACTCTTGTGTTAACTGGATTTCTCCTTTTTGTATTATCTGTTTTGCGACTTCATCAGCGTCGCTTGTCCCAAAAATCTGCTTCATTGAAGTTTCAGACGCATCCAGGCCTTTTTTTGCATCTGAAAAAACTTTCATAGCTGCCAGAACATCGTGCATATCTAAATTTCTTCCTTCCTTTAAGGCAAGCGCATTGCTGCAATCAACAAGAATCTCAAAGTTTTGGCCATGAGTCTTCAATCTTGCGATAATTGCCTGATCAACTGTAACCATATTATTTCTTCGATGATTTTTTCTCGTCTTTTATATCAGCTGCCAATTTCTCCACTCTCGCCTTGGTCATCCTGATAAATTTTTTCTGTGCTGTGCTGATATAAGCTGCATCAATTCTCTCCACGTTAAAGTTTTCCCCTAAAATTTTTTTCAAGGCTTTTAATGATAATTTTAACCCGCCTTCAATTGTTATTGTTGGCTTGTATTCTTTATGCAAAATTTCCTCTACTTCAATTTCACCTTCTCCAATCGCTGTTGCCATGTACTGGAAATAAATTCCGATTGGATCTGTTTCAAACAACTTAGGCGTATTGTTATCAATGCCGGCAACTAAAACTGATACTCCAAAAGGCCTTAATCCGCCGCTTTGAGTGCAGATCTGCTTTAGATCACATATATCCTTTACAATTGTTAAAGTATCAATGTCAGAATCATAAGTAACCCTGTTTTGTTGTGCTTTTAACTGGGCCCTATCTATTAGAACACGAGCATCGCTTAAAATTCCTGATGCAGAAGCCCCTATATTGTCGTCTATTTGCCATATTTTCTCAATACTTTCCGGCACAACTAAAGAATCAACAACTCGCTTGTCTGCTACAAGCAAAACACCATCTGAACATACCATCCCTATGGCAGTTGATCCTTGCCTTACTGTCTTTTTAGCATATTCTACTTGTAATAGCCTTCCATCAGGGCTGAACATAGTTATTGCCCTGTCATATCCCATCAATTGATGCGGCATTGGTTGCATTTTAATCTTTACCTCCAAATTTTTTAAAATTTTCTACGCTGCTATCTTTAAATAATTTCTTTCTGCTTTGTTTAATATTCCTGATACTCCTAAACTTCTGAAAATAACTTCCTTATCATTGATTTTATCGATAAACATCAATGATGCTTTCAATCCATCGACGTGCTTGTGGCTTACTTTTATGATTCCTCTCTGAAGTTCAGCATCCCATTTGTTATTAAGCACCATTATTCCTGCTTTCGCAGTTCCTAACTGGCCCAAAAACTGCATTGAGTAATGCCGGATAGAATCTGAGACTGCATTAATATCTGTAATCTTGTCCTTTGATATTACTTCAAAGACTAGGTAACGCTTTTTTTCCCTTAAGCTTGGCAAAATAGGCTTTAATTTCGTCTTTATCATCTCAAATTATATGAGAAGAAAATTAGTAACTCGCTTCTTCTCTCTCTGTTACTATGCAGGATTGTTTAAAACTATTTAAAGGTTATGATTTTATTTATAGTCCCATCGCCGCTAAATTTATAAAGGAGTAATAGATATATTCTATTATGGCATCTGAAACAAAAATGATAATGGACAAATTGAATGAAATTAAATCCGAACTGGATTACATTAAGAACCACATGGTTGATGCAGACACTATCCTGACTAAAGATGACGTCGAAGCATTGAGCGAAGCTGAAGATGACCTGAAAAAAGGTAAAACGGTGAAGTTATAATTGTTTTCAGTAGAATTATCGCAGAAATCAGCTAAATTCTTAGACAAACTCGATAAACATCTTAGTGACCGTATTAAAGAAAAACTCAAATCATTACCCCATACTCCGGTCCCAAGTGACGCTAAATTTATTTCTAGAGATGATAAAGGTAAGAATTTTAGAATTAGGATTGGAGATTATAGGGCTTTATACAAATTGAAAGAAAATGGAGTAATCCTTGTAGCTAAGATTGATAAAAGACCTAGAGTTTATGAGTAGGTAGTTTCTGAATTGAGTATTGTATTTGGATTACAAATCCAATAACAAAAAGATTTTTAAATAGCTAATCTGATATTAACTACTATATAATAAATAAAATGGAAGAATCCAGTGGGGGTGAAGGGCCTGTAGATGATTCACCTATTGAACAGTCTAGTCTAGACGGAGAATCCTACGCTGCAGCTAGTGATATGACCGAATCAGACGGAGAATTAAGTACTAGCGAACCTAAGGATGGTTTAGAAGCCAGACTAACAGATGGCGAAGCAACGCCAAACAGCAGAGAATACATCCCGTTAAAAAGAGCATACTCAAGCCACAAAGCTAGATCCAAGTCAACTAAGCCATCAAAAGAAATTACAACTGATGGTGCGATTGCAATAATCTATCATGAAGATCCTGAAACAGGCAGAGTTGAATTTTTTCTCGAGCAAAAAAGCCCAGACTACAGTTTTGAAGAATACAAGGGAACATTAGGTCTTCTTGGCGGAGCAATTGACCAGACTGATGAAAGTCATCTGGATGCTTTGGTAAGGGAGATAACAGAAGAAGTTCCTGAAAAGGCACAATCTGTTTTAATTAAGGAGTTAACTAAAAATCCACAACTTTATAGAACTTCTACTCAAGAAATTGATGGTGTACTTTATACGAATTATGTGTATATAATCAAACTAAAATCCAGAGCAGATTTTGAAACATTAGCACACTCAAATCTAACTCACGATGCAGGAACTGCAAGGACTGCAACACCAAAAGAATTGATGTCTATTAATGGCAGTCATTACGCTTTTGATCATGGCAAGATTATTAAACAATTCATACTTGAAAAATATTCGGATCAGGTTTTTCAACCATATAAAGCGCAAACTTGGTCAAGTGATATTAATATGAACAATGGTCAATTATTGACATCCAGAATAAATAATGGCAGATTTAGCACTTTCCCTGCAACTGATTTTTCAAATTTAAAATCTGGAAAAAATATTTACCTATCAAACTAATTTTATCTTCTCATAATATTTAACACTTCTTCCTTCTTCTCTTCCATCAAATCTTTAGAATTAGCCTCTAAATTTAATCTAAGCAACGGCTCTGTATTGGAAGGACGAACATTAAACCACCAATTATCAAATTCAACTGTAACTCCATCAAGTTTTGATATTTTATTTGGATCTTGTTTTTTATAGATTGATTCAATCTCCTTTAATTTTGCACTTTTATCTTGGACTTCAGCATTAGTTTCTTCAATTGTACTATATCTCCTGAATTCATTTAGTAATTCTGATAACAATTTATTCTCTTTAGATATTATTTCTGCTACAATAAGGCTTGTTATCATTCCAGAGTCTGCCCTATAGTTTTCCTTGTAATAATAATGCGCAGAATGCTCACAAGCGAAAATTGCTTTTGTTTTCCGCATTGTGTCCTTGATAAAAGAATGCCCGACCCTCTCAACAATGACTTTGCCGCCATACTTTTTGATAGTGTCAGGAACAATATGGCTGCAGACAATATTATGGATCACTTTTTGTTTCTTATTTTTTAGTAATATGCTCTTAATTATCATCGATGATATCAAAGAGCTGTTTATCACGTTTCCATTTTCATCAACAAAAAAAATCCTGTCAGCATCACCGTCAAAAGCCATGCCGAAATCACAATGTTTTTCTCTTACTGCCTTTTGCAGCTCAACCAAGTTTTCATATTTGGAAGGGTCAGCAGGATGGTTTGGAAAGCTGCCGTCGAGCTTGAAATAAAGGGGGACAATCTTGACTGTCAATCTTTTAAAAACTAAAGGAATAATTTTCCCAGCCATCCCATTGCCGGCATCAACTGCAATTTTTAGTTTTCTTAATTTTCTAACATCAATAAATTTATGAACATGCCTGACATAATCCTTCAAGACATCTTTCTTGATTATTTTCCCGGGTTTTCTTGCCTTACCATACTGTTTTTTCTCAATTATTGATTTTATTTTTTGCAATCCTGTATTTTTATTAATAGGGACAGCATTTTTTTTGCAGAATTTCAATCCATTATACTGTGGGGGATTGTGGGAAGCAGTAAACATAACTCCGGGTTGATTCAAATGTCCAGAAGCAAAATAAACAGCGTCAGTGCAGACTTCTCCAATCAAGATTGCATCAGCCCCTTGGTCTGTAATCCCTTTCATCAAAGCTTTACTTAATTTTGGAGAAGAAAGGCGCATATCAGTGCCGACAACCACTTTCTTGCATCGTAAAAAAGTAACAAAAGCCTTGCCGATATCATAGGCAATCTGTTCTGTCAGATTCTCACCGTAAATTCCCCTTACGTCATAGGCTTTGAAGATTTCATTTAACATAGTTTACCAGAATAATTTTTAATTCATTAATATTTAAATGTGTTTATAATGATTATTTCTTCTTATCCCTTATCTGCTTCAGTATCTTAATGACTTCTTTCATTTGCTCATTTACCCTTGCCTGTTTCCAGCCAAGATAGGCCATGAACATGCTGTAGATCAGCATGATGACATAGACTACAAGCATGACAATTATCGTGTTACCTGCAAATTCAGGTGATATTGTAGCCATTTTTTATTATCCTATCTCAACTTTCATCCTCTTCTATAGAAACAACACCTTTCCACTTCTTCTCTGCCAGTTTGTATCGTTCCATATTGCCGACATCAAACCACTGGCCTGCAAAAGGAAATCCCCTTAGTCTTCCCATTTTAGCAAGTTTTGGAAATACATCTTTTTCCAGCATTGAAAATCCTTTAGGGATCATGTCTAAAACTTCTGGCTCAATAATGTAAAAGCCGGCATTGATAAGATTAGAAGGCGGATTGCTTGGTTTTTCAACAAATTTGATTATTCTGGAACCATCAAGCCGTGCAACACCATATTGTGTAGGATCATCAACTGTTGTAAGGGCTATTGTTGCCAAAGCATCCTTTCTTTTGTGCAGTCTAAACATCCTTGCGATGTTTATATTCTTTAGTTCATCACCATTTGAGGCAATAAAACTCTCATTGAGATAGTTTTTCCCTAACTTCAATGGACCGGCAGTTCCAAGCGGCTCATTTTCCTCAACATAAGTTATATTCACGCCAAACTTGCTTCCATCTCCAAAATGTTCTTTTATTTTATCTTTAAGATAACCGACACACAAAACAACATCCCTGATACTGTATTTCTTGAACAGATCAAATAGATGTTCGGTCAAAGCCTTGCCCTGAACTTCAAGAAGTGCTTTTGGAATTTTGTAAGTCAAAGGCCTAAGCCTGGTTCCTTTTCCTCCAATTAAAAGAACAGCTTTGCTTGGAATATTTGTACCCAAAGATTCTGCCAGCATCAGCTCTATCTCCTGCGACCTATTTTTAATATCAATGCCGTCTATTCTCTTGTCGATCTGGCTTATTAAATTCTTGTCTAGAGTTATAGTAATTCTTTCTTTCATATGTCTAAAATATACCATCAGTCCTTGGACTGATGGACGTAAATCCAATGTTGTTCTAATTGAAGTATATTTTCGAGCATGCTCAAAAACCGGGACAAAATTGTCTGTTGGTTTTTGACAAATAGTTTAACCTCTCAAATCCGATTTTAATGGTTATATATTAGCTTTATAAATCTTTCCATTTTCGTATGATAAAGTATGATAAAATAGAAAACTATAAATATGGGCACGATAAACAATTTTTTGTGGGGTTTTATGGATAGAAATCTAGCTTTGGAATTTGTAAGGGCAACAGAAGCAGCTGCAATAAGTTCTGCTTTATGGGTTGGAAAAGGAAGTGAAAAATCAGCAGACCATGCAGCTGTTGAAGCAATGCGAAAAGCCTTCAGCATCATCGATATGGACGGCACTGTTGTTATTGGGGAAGGCGAAAGAGACGAAGCGCCAATGCTTTACATTGGTGAAAAAGTTGGTTCTGGAAAAGGTTTGAAGCTTGATATTGCAATTGATCCATTAGAAGGCACTACAATAACAGCAAGAGGCGATTCAAATGCAATGTCTGTTTTTGCAGCAGCTCCGACAGGATGTTTATTGAATGCCCCTGATACCTACATGAACAAAATTGCTGTTGGTCCAAAATGTGTTGGTGCTGTTGATCTGGACAAGTCTGTTGAAGAAAACATCCATGCAGTAGCTAAAATCTTAAATAAAGATGTTGAAGAAGTCACGGTCATAATTCTCGACAGAGACAGGCACAAAGAACTGATAGAAAAAGTTAGAAAATGCGGTGCCAGGATCAAACTCATAAGGGACGGAGATATTGCTGGGGCCATGGCGCCTGCAATTGAAGATTCCGGCATCGATCTTTTGCTAGGCATAGGCGCTGCACCAGAAGGAGTTATTGCAGCCGTTGGATTAAAATGCCTTGGCGGTGAAATTCAAGGCAGGTTAAAGTTCAGGAATGATGAAGAAAAAGCCAGAGCAAAAAAAATGGGCATGAAAGATCCCGATAAAAAATTATTGATGAACGATTTAGTTTCTAGCAATGAATCCATGTTTGCAGCAACTGGTGTTACAGACGGCACAATCCTAAAAGGAGTTCAATTTTTAAGCGATGGTGCAAAAACACATTCAATTGTGATGCGAGCAAAAACTAAAACAGTGAGATTTATTGAATCAGAGCATAAATTTGAGCATGTTCCAGAATATTAAAAGGTGATAATATGACCAATCAAGAACTTAAACAAACAATAAAAGACATGGTTATTGTAGGCAAAGGGATTTTAGCAGCTGATGAGGGTCTCAAAAGCGCTGCAAAACGCTTGGCAGCTATAAATGTTGAATCTACAGAAGAAACTAGGAGGCAATACCGAAATTTGATATTATCAGCACCTCAACTTGAAAATTATATTGTTGGAGTTATTTTATTTGAAGAAACTTTGTATCAAAAATCAAATGATGGCGTTTTATTTCCTGAACTGTTGGCTAAAAAAGGCATTGTTCCGGGTATCAAGGTTGACCAAGGTCTTGCAGACTTAAATGATTCAGGAGAAAAATATACCAAAGGCTTAGACGGTTTAGGCGACAGGCTTGAAGTATACAAGAAAACAGGTGCGAGATTTACGAAGTGGAGAGCTGTGTATAACATTTCCGAAAATACACCTAGTGACGAATCAATAAAGAAAAATGCAGAAGACCTTGCAAAATACGCTAAAATTTGCCAAGAGCACGGTTTTGTTCCTATAGTTGAACCAGAAGTTTTGATTGATGGCACCCATTCTATTGAAACTTGTAACAAAGTTACTGACAAAGTCTTGAAGGCTGTTTTTGAAGCTTTAAAAAAAGAAAATGTAGCGCTTGATTGTACAATCTTGAAGCCAAGTATGGTTATTTCTGGTAAAGAGGCTGACAACAGAGCTAATGTTGATGAGGTTGCAAAACAAACAATCAAGATTTTAAAAGAAAATGTACCAGCTGAATTGCCGAGCATAAATTTTTTGTCTGGCGGCCAGACTCCTGAAGAATCAACTGCCCATCTGAACAGAATCCACACTTTAGGAGAAGAATTACCTTGGTATGTTAGCTTTTCTTATGCCAGAGCTTTGCAGGGACCTGCATTAAAAGCATGGCAGGGAAAAGATGAAAATATTGAAGCTGGTCAAAGAGAATTCTTGAAGCGAGCTAAACTCAACAGCCTGGCAACACAGGGAAAGTATACTGAGGACATGGAGAAATAAGTTATGATAAAAGTCGGGATTGTTGGATACGGAACAATAGGCAAAAGAGTCGCTGATGCAGTTGCAATGCAGAAAGACATGAAACTTACAGGTGTTACTGCACACTCTTATAGTTTTAACACTGAAGTTGCAAATGAAAAGGGCTACAAGATATTTACTGTAGGTGATGATGGAGATTTAAAATTAAATGGCATAAAACCAGCTGGTGACATAAATAATCTCCTTGAAGAAGTGGATATCATTGTAGACGCAACTCCTAAAAAAGTAGGAAAAGAAAACATTGAGAAATATTATAAGCCAAAAAAAGTCAAGGCAATAATTCAAGGCGGTGAAAAACACGAAACAACCGGAACTTCTTTTGTAGCGCAGTGTAACTACGATGAAGCATTGAATAAAGATTTTGTTAGGATTGTAAGTTGTAATACAACTGGCCTTTGCAGGACTTTGCATGCATTGAACAAGTTTGATATAACAAGCGTCCATGCAACATTGATTAGGCGGGGAGCTGATCCAGGAGATATACGTCATGGCCCAATAAACGCAGTTGTTCCAGTTTTAGAGATGCCATCTCATCATGGTCCTGATGTTCGAAGCGTTTTGCCAAAATGCCAGATATTTACAACTGCCCTGAGCGTTCCTTCGACTTTGATGCACGTTCATACTGTAATAGCTGATGTCAAGAAAAAGGTGAACGTTGATGATGTTATTGATGCTTTAAGCAGTGCAACAAGGATTAGGATAGTAAGAAATGCAGAGCATTTAAGATCAACTGCCGAAATAATAGAATTTGCCAGGGATTTAGGCAGGCAAAGAGGAGATATGCCGGAGATTTGCGTCTGGAAAGAAGCGATAGGCGCAGTATCAAATGGCTACAATAAATTGCTTTACATGCAGGCAGTCCATCAGGAATCAGATGTAGTACCGGAAAACATTGACTGCATAAGGGCAATGACTGGATTTAAGGATGGTCAAAAGTCAATAGAAATGACAAATAAAAGTTTTGGGATAAAATAAAAAAGGTGTTCTAAGATTTTAATAGGCGTACCAAAAGAAACAAAAGACAAAGAAAACAGAATAGCTCTGACTCCGGAAGGCGCTAAGCAGCTGGTTTCTGATGGACATAAGGTTCTTGTTGAAAAAAATGGCAGTTTAGGCAGCGGTTTCACAGATGATGATTACAAACAAGCCGGAGCTGAAATTGTTTCAGTAGAACAGGCTTGGAACACAGACATTGTAGTAAAAGTCAAAGAGCCATTAGAGCCAGAATATAAATTTATTAAAGAAAATCAGATTATATTCACTTTTTTGCATTTAGCTGCAGCTCCAAAATTACTAACAGAATCATTGATAAAAAATAAAACAACTTCTATTGCTTACGAAACAGTTGAAGATGGCTACTATCGATTGCCTTTACTGGCCCCAATGAGTGCAATTGCAGGAAACATGTCTGTGCAGGTAGCTGCATATTATCTTGCAAAGTTTAACGGCGGAAGAGGCATGATGCTTGGCAAAATTCTTGGAAAATTATATGGGAAAGTTGTCATTATCGGTGATGGGATTGTTGGCAGGCATGCAGCAAAAACAGCATATGGATTGGGTGCAAATGTGTTTTTGTTTGGAAGACACGAAGAAAGGATGGATCATCTGAGAGATATCATCGGAAAACAAGCCCACGTTATGCTTTCAAACCAAGAGAATATTTCAAAACACATAATAGATGCTGACTTAGTTGTTGGAGCTGTATTGCTTAAAGGAGCTAAAGCGCCTTTTGTTGTAACAGAAGAGATGGTCAAGACAATGCAGCCTGGATCAGTTATCGTTGATGTCAGCATTGACCAAGGCGGCTGCATCGAGACTTCAAAACCAACAAGCCACAGCAATCCAATTTTTGTAAAGCATGGAGTAACTCACTATTGCGTAACCAACATGCCAGGAGCTTATCCAAGAACATCAACAATGGCATTGACAAATGCAACTTTTCCATATCTATTAAAATTGGCAAATAAAGGATTTGACAATTTAGTTAAAGAAAATCCTGGTTTTGCAAAAGGCGTTAATACACATAAAGGATTTATAACATACAAGCCAGTGGCTGAAGATTTAGGGATGATGGATATGTTTAAGGATTTGGGAGAATTATTGTAAGTCCCAAATTTCAAGATTTGTAAAGTATATCTGAAGTTTTGACTTTAACTAAGGTTCTCTAGCGCCAGCATACTTTATATCTTCTGGCAAGTGCTGACGATAAGTGTCTAAATAAAAATTCTCAATAACCGCCATTTCCCTTGAATCCGGACTGAATCTACCTGCTTGAATTAAACTCCTTATAATATACAGTAGATTTGCCTTAGTCACTATTCCAACTTCAACAGCCTTTTCCAGTTGAGAAACTGTCGATCTAAGTGTGACTAGGTCAACAGACAAATCCGAATAACTTATAGTTTCTGAACCCAATCCACCTAAGCTAGATGCCATTCTCCCCCCAAATAAAACATTTTAACATCAACAAAAAAACAGGCTAAATTTTAATGATTATCTTTAGTGATGATATTCAACTACTTTATAGCCAAAATCTACTCCAATTTGACTTACATGCACGTCTATACTTACAGGCCTTAATGTTGGTGATTGTACAGTAACATTCAACATACCTGTCGATGGATCATGGCCATCATGAGCTAACCTAAACTCCATGGGTGTTTCCCTCCCATCAGTTCCACGTGGAAACCAAACAACATCTCTAAATTGAACCGGTACCACAATATCAGTGTATAGGGGCCTGACTAATAACTCCCCCCTATGAAGTCCATCTTGCTCCTTTAAAACTACACCATGATTTGTTTCTCTCATTTGTTATTCCAATTCAGAATATCCAATATCAGTATATAAATTTATCTCAAACAGAAATCCCCAGCAAAACAGCGCCAGTGAACAACACAACAGCACCTATTCCCAACTTGATTATCTTCTTTCTCTCAGTTATTTCATGAAAGTAAACCAATCCCCACAGCACATTGACGAACAAAGCGATCTGCGTTAATGGAAAACCGATTGCCAAGCCCAAATTTGCTACAGCGAAAAAACTGGCAATGTTTGCTATGTTCCATAACACTCCTGATGAAAGCCCGCTTATTATAATTTCCTTATCAAACTTCGAAAATTTAATCAGATAAAATACCAGGCCGGAGGCAAAAATTCCAAGCGACATAGAAAACAAAAACTGCATTGGCTCAAGTCCAGACACTTTTAATGGTACGATGTACATTCCAAATAAAACTGCAGCAGATACAGCAAAAATCAAGCCTTTGAAATTATACGATCCGCTATTTTTGGTGGTTGCAGATATCAAAACAATCCCCATTATCAGGAGAAATATGCCAACAATACCAAAAAGCAGAGATGAAATGATCTCTTTAAAGTATAACAGCCCCCATAAAAATGACATTGAGCTTACAATACCGCCGCTGATCGGACCGGTCCTTGCCAATCCAAGACTATTCACAGCAAATATGACTAAAACATTGCCTATAGTCCATAAAACACCAGACAAGATGCCGTAATATGAAAGAGAAAATGAGCCATACAAAAAGACAATGATAGAACTGGATATTAACACTCCAATACAAATCAATAATTGAAAATAGAAAGGATCGAACTTTTTAATCTTTTTCATCGGCACAAAGTAAGATCCCCATCCGATTGCCGCAACAGCAGCTGAGATTATACCGATTGTAGTTGACATTTTTTATTTGATATACTTCCCTCTTGCTTTCTCCATTATCCAAGAAGTCAAAACTCTTGTCTCATATTCATCCGGAGTATGGATGCTTTCATGGATATCCACCATTCTTGCTGTGCTGCCTGTCAGATCTGCCCTTCTGCCCATTGAATGGTCACCGAGATATGTAAATCCTAATACGCCGCCCATTGTGCTTTCAGGATGGATATTGACCCATTTTAACGGAACTCTTTCAGTCATATCCTCTTTGCTGGCAATATGCTGCTGCCTATATTTCCCTAGTTGCTGCCTGTAAGTTATAGAAAGCCTTTCCTCGAAATAATTATCTTCATAAGTTATTCTGATGCTGTAAGGGGCAACTTTATCCCTAATGCCTTTTTTATTGTTTATTTCAGAAGAATAAACTTCTTTTCCATCTTTTTTAACTGAAACTTTTAATTTATCTTCAATTTGGTTCTCCTCATATCTGACAGTTATTGAATAATTTTCATTGTTTTTTTCATTATCTTTCTTTTCCCTTCTAAATCTTAATGAATAAAATGAATCATTTGAAATAACTCTGGCTCTTTTCCTTACTTTTACATTTTCATTCAAATTCTTCAATAATAATGATTCAAGTTCTCTGATATCTTTAAAATTAATTTTCGGTTTGTTGACAATATTCTCAAGATTACTTGGTTTTTTTGTTTTTATTTTTTTAGATACAAATGGAATTACATATTTACTCAAAGCAAACAATAATTCTGATTCTATCCTATTGAGAATTGTTTTTTTATTGTTCATTGAAAGTCCTTACGCCTTCTTCAATCAACTTCTTAGCTTCTTCCTTGCTGTCAGAATCGCTTATTATCCTGAACACATCTGACTCTGTTTTTGAAGCCCTGAACCAGACAAACGAGTTTTTGCCTGTTATTATTTTTAAACCTCCATTTATTCCGCCAGTTTCTTTGATCTCGAAACCTTTTTTTGAATAATGCTCTTTAAGGGATTTTTTTATCTTATCGTGTTTTTTAGAATCAAACTCTAATTTTTTCCTTAAAGTGTAATATTTAGGGAATTCCTTGATAATTTCTTCCAATTTTTTTTGTTTTTTAGCTATTATGGACAAAATCATCAACAATGTTAATATTCCATCCCTGCATTTGGAAGGGAATATTATTGCTCCTCCGCTAGAACCTTCACCGCCAATGGTTGAATTGACTTTTTTCATCTCTTCGATTACATTTGTTTCACCAACTTCAACTTCTTTTATCTTTGCTCCATGCTTGACTACAACATCCCTTACAACATTTGATGTTGCACTATTGACAACAACAACTTCGTTTTTAGGATTATCACTTGTTGATAAAAATTCATTTACAACCAAAGCAAGTATATTTTGTCCAGATAATAATCCCCCATTTTTCATCAGGATCTCAACTCTGTCAGCATCGCAGTCAAAGCCAGCTGCAAAATCAGCTTTATTCTCATCTATTGCACTAGTGAGATAGATCATCGAGTCTTCTGTCGGCTCAATTGTCCTGTTGAATTCACCATACTTCATATTGATACCAACAACTTCAACTCCAATGCGTTCCAGAATCTTTTTTGCAATTGCGCCTGTTCCGCCATTTGGATCAAGAACAATCTTTTGCTTTGATTCTTTTATATTCTCAATATTTTCACCACCAACTATATCTAAAATAAAATCCTCGTATTTTTTTACAGCTTCCGTGTTTTTCTCGCTGACTTTCCTAAACTCTATTTTGTGAAAATCCTTAAGCCTTTTAGAATAACTAATAACCCGGTTCATTTCCTTTTCGTTCAAAATAGCCCCATCTGGACCTAAAAACTTAAATCCGTTCCAGAATGGCTCATTGTGGGAAGCTGTGATTATGATGCCACCGTCTGCATCAAAATGCCTTACTGCAAATTCTATTGCCGGCGTAGGCAGAATGCCGACATCAATGAAACTGCAGTCAATCAATCCAAGAATTGTTTCACTTAACTTTAATCCTGAAGGCCTTGTGTCCATGCCGACAACCAAAGTAATGCTGTTTTTCTTTGTTTTTTTCTTTAAGAAGGTGAAATAAGCATGAGCGTACCTGACAGCAATACTCTCTGTCAGATCTTTGTCATATATTCCCCTTACACCTGAAAATGATTCTACTAAGGCCATATTGATTATTGTTTAGGTGGGGTATTTATAATTTTATCCTCATTTCAATATAGGGATTAATAACAAATCAAAATCTTTTTATATCTTAGTCTTTCTAAAAACCAATATGGACGACAATAAAAAGCTTGGTGGAAACATAGAACTGGCGGGTTTTAGGGACTTGGATGGCGCCACTATGGTTGTTTTGAAGAAGATTGTAGGTAATCATGCCAAACGAATTGAAGAATTGGCTGATAAGCTTGAATTATTGCACCTTACCCTGAAACAAGTCCATGAAAGAGAAAAAAGCGAGAAATACGAAATACACGCCAAGATTGTTGATGATGGAAAGGTATTCGCAAGCGATGTAACAGACAGAAATCTATTTGTTGCCGTTGATAATGTTCTAAAGAAAATAACTAATGAAATGGATTAAGCCTGTGGCTTTTGTTCTGCCTTCTGGTTAACCTTTTGCTTTAAGCTGATTATCTGGATTAGCTTTAATGCGTTAATCTCCTGCTTTAGCTCTTCTACCTGGTCTCTAAGCTCGTAAATTAACTCGTAATTGTGCTGTATATTATCGCTGTTTTCAACTACTACTTCAGGCAGTTCTGAGAAATCAGAAAACTCCCTTCTGATCTGCTTTATCCACGAATCCACATTGTCCCTGAATGTTTGAATTTCAGCTTCCATCTTGACCTCTTTGCTTAAAAAAGGAGGTATCAGTCGATTGTTCCTTTATAGCGGCTGCGATATATACCTCTTTTTAATGAACTAGTATACCTTTATTCTGTATCAATATACCAGTATACGTTTCTGTATATTGCTCATTTATATACCTTTCGATTTTGATATATACTGGAGAATATATGTCTAATTCAAGTAGCCTAAAAATAGAAGTAAACAATTTAAATACTACATTAACATGAAAACAGAACGCATAGGCGAATTATTTATTTTTAGTATGGTTATTTTTCAATCTAAGAATTAGGGAAGCTTAAACCTACTCTTCTTTATCAAATTGACCTTTAACTTTGTATTTTTTAGAATTCAATACATGATTGTATACCTTTTCATAATCTTCCCGGTAAGGGTTTTTCCTAAATAATAACTTATAAAGAATGTACAGCCCAATCAAAACATAAATTCCAATCAGGATTGTTCGGTTTATTTCCATAATTGATGTATTACACCCACCATATATAAAATTTTGGTTTTTATTATCATATTTCAATTCAAGAAAACCTTTAAATAACCGCAGAAAACCACTTTTTCCATGAAATTATTAGTAAAAAAAACAGCAGAAGCAAATCTGCCAACAAAATTTGGCAATTTCAAGGTTATTGCTTATGAAGATGCCAATAAAATGCACCATCTTGCCTTGATTAAAGGTGAAATCAAAGACAAAAAAAATGTTCTTGTCAGAGTCCATTCACAATGCACAACAGGCGATATTCTCGGCTCATTGAGATGTGATTGCGGCGAACAGCTTGAAAAAGCTCTTAAGATGATCGGAAAAAAAGGAGGGGTTTTTCTCTATATGCAGCAGGAAGGCAGGGGCATAGGCTTGTTCAACAAAATCAAGGCCTATAATTACCAGGATCATGGAATGGACACAGTAGAGGCAAACTTAAAGCTGGGATTAAGGCCCGATGCAAGAGATTATACAATTGGATCGCAGATCTTGGCAGACTTGGGATTATCAACAATAAGATTATTGACAAACAATCCAAGAAAAATTGAAGGTATTGGAAAGTATGGCCTAAAAATAGTTGCAAGAGTCCCCATCATAACAAAACCAAATAAAGTAAACAAAAAATACCTCAGTACAAAAAAGGAAAAACTAGGTCATTTATTAGAGAAGAAAGGGGTTGTGAAGTGATTAAAACCAGCGCAAAAACTTTGTTTTTGCTGGGCTTTGAAATCCGTAGGATTTCAAAACCTCAACAAACCCATAACCTTCCCGGTATCTTTCTCATCAACAAGAAATATCGTGTCTGTCCAGCAGCTTAAGGTTTCTACAATGTTGATCTTATTTTCGGCAAACAAAGAGCACAGATAGGAATAAGCTCCAGGTGTTGTCTCAATCTCCTTTGGGCTTTTGATGGTGATTTCAGCAAGATTTTTGTTTTCAAGTATTATCTTATTCTTGAAATTCTTTTTGATCAAATCAAGAAATTCTTCTGAGGTAATTATTGTTATTGCAGAAGCACCCTCAATAATCCTAAATATCTCGTTTCTTTTCTTGATTTCTTTTTCAAGATTCAGCAAAGTTCCGTAAAAAACATCCTTTTCCAGCACAATAGCAATCACTTTATTCTTGATCTCTATCTTGCTTGCTTTCAAAATCTTTAAAATTCTTCTTTCAAAGATTTCCTCTTTCTTTAATTTTCTCTTGAATCTCCTGCAGGCAATTAATATTGCATCAAAATCTTTTTTTACATTAAGCTTTGATTCAGAAGCAATTTTCCTTGATAGAGATGAGTAGTTGACTAAGCCATTTCTCAGGCAGTCTTTTACAGAGGGATGCTCCTGGATATAGTTTTCAGTTAATTTTGTTATGTTCGGCATTTTAATTTTTCAATCAAAAACCCCAATTTTCAAAAAATAATCCTTCTTTTCTTTTAAATGTTTTGTTTTGGACATTTTTGTTCATAAATGTTTAAATTAGGGCATCAGCTTTAAAAACATCCTTCAATCTATTAATTTTCAAAGAAAATGAGCGACATAGCTTTGCATGTGCACCCAACTCCAGATAACTGGTTTCCACCAGAACTTTTTGGAGCTGTGCAGGAATCTACTCAAAGGGCCTTTTTACATCAAAGAAACAGTTTAGTTGATCGAGAATTTTTCCAAAGAAACAACCCACTTTCTCCAACTCGTCTTGAAGCTCTTGTAATAGGGGGGGCAGCTAATGGAGAAATGGCAAGCAATTCTATGGTTGAAGACTACATAGTTGATGGAATAAGATTTAAGTATGTGAACAAGGCAAGCGTTGCACCACCTCATAATGGGAATGGTTTGCTTGTTGATATGATGGATGAAGTAATTGCCTATGCTCAAGCAATGAACCCCAATATCCCTGTTGTAGTAAGGACCAGTGTTAAAGAAATCAGTCAAGGGCATTATGCAGAAATAGATGATATCAGAACAGAAAGAGACGGTTATTACATTCATGGCTTTGGATTTCTTGAGAGGGGCACTGGCAAAGAAAGATTTGAAGGGGCAAGAAGTGCTTTCCTTGATAAAATTGCCCCTTATATAGCAGCAAAACCAAGTACAGTACACTCAATTGGATCTGACAGGGCAAGATCCCTTTTACTACATCCTTTTGCACTCAGACAAGGATATATTGTAAAACCTTATTCTTCTAATTAAACAAACACATTTTTATAATTCAAATTCATTCTTTTTTCTATGAAACCATTCATTATCGGCCACAGAGGAGCAATGGCTTATGAACCAGAAAATACCATTCTTTCTATTAAAAAAGCAATTGAACTGGGCTCCGATGGCGTTGAAATCGATGTAAGAAGATGCAAAAGCGGAGAATTAATTGTCATAAACAATGATACAGTAGATAGGACAACAAATGGCCAAGGTTATGTTAAAGATTTTACCTTAGATAAATTACAAAAACTTGATGCAGGCAAAGGAGAGAAAATACCGACGTTGGAAGAAGTAATAAATTACATTAATAATAAAAAAATAAAATTAATCATTGAATTAAAGGAAAAAGACCTGGAAAAAGACGTTCTTATTTTGGTAGAAAAGCACAATCTTCAAAATGATTCAATAATAATCTCTTTTTTCCACCAAATAATAAAAAATATTAAAAAAATAAATAAAAATATTGATACTGGACTTCTTTTTGTCGGCAACCCGGTTAATGTTTCAAGCTTGGCAAAAGAAGCTGATGCTATTTTTCTATTTACAAATTTCAAGTATACTGATAAAGATTTAGTTGATAACGCCCATGAAAATAATCTCAAAGTTTATGTCTGGAACATTGATGATATTGAAAATTTAGAAAAAATGTTAAAATTAGGTGTTGATGGTGTTGGCAGCAACAAGCCGGATGTGGTTGTAGATTATTTGAATTCAAAAAATCCCTAACCGTAAGCTTTATTAATAAGCAACCATTATTTCTTTTTTTAATGTACGGTAATAAAGAAATTAAACTTGTTCTTGAAGATGGTCATGAGTTTAAAGGCTTTTCTTTTGGAGCAGAGCGCTCTATTTCAGGCGAAGTTGTGTTCAGCACAGGCATGGTTGGCTATCCTGAATCGTTAACAGACCCCAGCTACAAAGGCCAGATTCTAGTTCTAACTTATCCATTAATCGGTAATTATGGTGTCCCAGGAAAAGAAACTGAAAATAATCTACTAAAGAACTTTGAATCAGATAAAATACAAGTTCAGGCATTGATTATTTCTGATTATTCTTTTCAGCATTCACACTGGAATGCCAAGAAAAGCCTTGCTGAATGGCTAAAGGAAGAGAATATTCCTGCGATTTATGGAATTGATACAAGAAAACTTACCAAATTATTGAGAGAAAAAGGGGCAATGCTTGGCAAGATTATTTTTAATAATGAGGATGTAAAATTTTATGATCCAAACGTTGTTGATCTTGTAAAACAAGTTACGGTGAAAGAACCCACCATATATAACGAAAAACCAAATCAAAAAAAAGTTGTTTTGGTTGATTGCGGTGCTAAAAACAACATCATAAGAAATCTAATTAAAAGGGATTTGACTGTAATAAGGGTCCCTTACAATTATGATTTCTTGACGCAGCCTTTTGACGGACTTTTGATTTCTAACGGCCCTGGCGATCCAAAAATATGCGCGCAAACTATCTACAATGTTGGCAGAGCTATGAAACACAATATCCCTACTTTTGGAATCTGTTTAGGAAACCAGCTCCTGGCTCTTGCAGCAGGATGCGATACTTACAAACTAAAGTATGGTCATAGAAGCCAAAACCAACCATGCACTTTAGTTAACACAAAAAGATGCTTTATAACAACACAAAATCACGGCTTTGCAGTTGACGGAAAAACACTGGGCGAAGAATGGGAAGAATTCTTCATAAATGCCAATGACGGCACAAACGAAGGCATAAAGCACAAGACAAAGCCATTCATGAGCATTCAATTCCATCCTGAAAGCACTCCAGGTCCTTATGATACAGAGTTTTTGTTTGAGGAGTTTATAAAAATGCTAAAATGAACAAATCAAAAAAAATATTAGTTTTAGGATCTGGAAGCTTAAAGATAGGCGAAGCAGGAGAATTCGACTATTCAGGCTCCCAATGTCTCAAAGCTTTGAAAGAAGAAGGAATCAAGACTGTTCTGGTTAATCCAAACATCGCAACGATCCAGACAAGCGAGGGAATGGCAGACAAAATCTATTTCCTTCCTGTAACTCCTTATTTTGTGGAAAAAGTCATTGAAAAAGAAAAACCAAACGGAATTATGCTTTCTTTTGGAGGGCAAACTGCTCTTAATTGCGGTGTTGAATTATCAGATAAGGGAATTTTAGAAAAACATAATGTAAAAGTTCTTGGAACCCAGATCGAAACAATAAAAAATACAGAAGACAGAAAATTATTCATAAAAAAATTAAATGAAATTAATCTTAAAACTCCTGAAAGCCAAGCCGTTTACAATGTTGAACAGGCAATAAAAGTTGCAGACAAATTGAAATACCCGGTAATGCTCAGGGTTGCATATGCTTTGGGCGGACAAGGTTCCGGTGTTGCAATAAATGAAAAAGAATTAAGGGAAAATGCTAAAAGAGCATTTGCTTATTCTGATCAAGCATTAATTGAAGAATATCTTGGAGGATGGAAGGAAGTTGAATATGAGGTAGTGAGGGATTCTTATGATAACTGCATCACAGTCTGCAACATGGAAAACTTCGATCCAATGGGAATTCATACAGGAGAAAGCATTGTTGTAGCGCCTTCTCAGACTTTGACAAACAAAGAGTATCATAAATTAAGGGATATTGCGATAAAAGTCATAAGGCATCTTGGAATTGTTGGAGAATGCAACATTCAATATGCCCTTGATACAAATTCTGAAGATTACAGAATTATTGAAGTCAATGCAAGGCTTTCAAGAAGTTCTGCATTAGCATCAAAAGCAACAGGTTATCCTTTGGCATTTGTAGCTGCAAAACTTGCCCTGGGTTTTTCTTTGATAGAATTGGAAAATATGATAACAAAAGTCACAAAGAGCTGTTTTGAACCAGCTTTAGATTATGTTGTCATCAAGATTCCAAGATGGGATTTGGAGAAATTCAAGCACATAAGCTTTGAGATAGGAAGTGAGATGAAATCTGTCGGAGAAGTAATGGCAATTGGAAGGAAATTCGAAGAAGCTGTTCAAAAAGCAATAAGAATGCTGACTATCAATCTTCATGGTCTTGTAGGAAACAGAATAAATTTTAACAATATCGAAAATGAATTGAAAAATCCAACTGATAAAAGGCTTTTTGTGATTGTTGAAGCAATAAAAAAGGGAATTTCTATCGATGAAATTCATAATTTAACAAAGATCGACAAATGGTTCTTGTACAAAATAAAGAATGTTGTTGATACAGAAAATGAATTAAAAAAATATGGTTTAGAAAATGCTCCGAAAGAGACATTGAAACTGGCAAAACAGCAGGGATTTTCTGATTTTCAGGTTGCAAGATGCTTGTTTAAGGAAAAAGCAGCAAATATGACTGAAAAAATGCTAAAAGTTAGAGAATTAAGAAAAAAACATAATATTATCCCTGTTGTAAACCAAATAGACACTCTAGCTGCCGAATTTCCTGCAAAAACAAACTACCTTTATCTGACTTATAATGGCGATGAAGATGATATTGATTTTAAAAACAAAAAAAGCGTTGTTGTTCTTGGCTCAGGAGCTTACAGAATCGGAAGTTCTGTCGAATTCGACTGGTGCTGCGTAAATGCTGTTTTCACTCTTAAAAAATTAGGCTACTCCACAATAATGCTAAACTATAATCCTGAAACTGTCAGCACTGATTATGATGTCTGCGACCGGCTTTACTTTGATGAATTAAGCTTCGAAAGGGTTCTTGACATTTACGAAAAAGAATCGCCTCTTGGCGTTATAATCTCGATGGGGGGGCAAATTCCTAATAATCTTGCAACAAAACTGCATAAGCAGAATGTAAAAATCCTTGGAACATCGCCTTCAAGCATAGACAATGCTGAAAACAGGCATAAATTCTCTGCATTGCTGGATAAATTAAATGTTGACCAGCCAGAATGGATTGAAGCAAAATCAATTGAAGAAGCTGATAAATTTGCTGAAAAAGTTGAATATCCGATTTTGATAAGACCATCCTATGTTTTAAGCGGTGCTGCAATGAGCATTGCAAGCAACAAAAAAGAGCTTGAACAATATCTTAAGAAAGCAGCAGATGTTTCAAAAGAACACCCTGTTGTGATAAGCAAATTCATTACAAACGCAAAAGAAATTGAGATTGATGCAGTTGCACAAAATGGGGAAGTTAAGATATATGCGATTTCAGAGCACATTGAAAATGCAGGCGTTCATTCTGGCGATGCAACAATGGCCTTGCCGCCTCAATTCACTTATTTGGAGACAATGAGGAGAATTAAGGAAATAGCCAAAGAAATAGCTAAGGAACTGAAAATAACCGGGCCATTCAATATTCAGTTTATTGCAAAACAAAATCAAATCAAAGTAATAGAGTGCAATTTAAGGGCGTCAAGAAGCTTTCCGTTTGTTTCAAAAGTCACAAAGTATAATTTTATTGATATGGCAACTAAGTCTATGCTTGATGTTGATATTAGTGGAAACTATAATACTCTTGATTTGGATTATGTAGGTGTAAAAGCACCGCAATTTTCATTCTCAAGATTGCATGGAGCAGATCCGATCTCAAGCGTTGAGATGGCCTCTACTGGAGAAGTCGCTTGTCTGGGAAATGATCTGAATGAAGCCTTTTTGAAATCATTGCTTTCAGTTGGATTCAAAATGCCTAAAGCAAATGTTTTATTGTCAGCAGGACCGATAAAAAGCAAGGCATATCTGCTTGAAAGCATAAAAAAGTTAGTTGAGATGGGATTTAAAATATATGCAACAGAAGGCACTGCAAAATTCCTTGACAATAATAAAGTCAAAAATGAAGTTCTACAGTGGCCTTTGGACAAAAAAGAACCAAATGCCCTTACTTATCTTAAAGAAAGAAAAATAGATTTAGTAATTAACATTCCTAAAAGCTATGAAGAAGAAGAGTTAACAAATGATTATCTGATACGGAGAAAAGCAGTTGATTTTAATATTCCATTATTAACTAATGCCCAAGTGGCTAAATTGTTTATAGATTCAATTTCCAAGAAAAAGATGGAAGATCTGGAAATTAAGAGTTGGGATGGGTATTAAATTAATCCAAGTTTTCACCACCTTGCAATCGTGTTAAAAGAATGCTTAGATTTAAATATTAAATACTAATTACCCGGATTTATCAGGGGGTTTAATTGATATCACACAAGAAATACATGGACATGACTATAAAGCTTGCTGAAAAAGGCAGGGGCTTGACAAGTCCGAATCCAATGGTCGGCTGCATAATAGTGAAAAGGGGCAGGATTGTCGGAAAAGGATATCATAAAAAAGCAGGTACAGAACACGCAGAAATTCTTGCAATGAATGACGCTGGCAAGAAAGCCATTAATTCTACAATGTATGTTAATCTGGAGCCGTGCTCTCATTGGGGAAGAACTCCGCCTTGCACTGAGAAAATTGTTGAAGCAGGAGTTAGGGAAGTAATAATCGGAATGAGGGATCCAAATTCACATGTTGATGGCCATCTAGAGCTAAAATTTCGCGGTTTAAAGACAAAGATAGGAATTCTTGAGAAACAGGCAAAAAAACTGAACGAAGCTTACATAAAATACGTTCGAACAAAAAAACCGTTTGTAATAATGAAAGTTGCAATGAGTGTTGATGGAAAAATTGCAACAAAAACAGGCAACTCAAAATATATAACGAGCAGGGATGCAAGGATGTATGTCCACAAATTAAGAAGCAGCGTTGACGCAATCATGGTTGGCATAAACACCGTGCTAAAAGACAATCCAAGATTAACTCCAAGATTATTCAAGGGCAAAGATCCTCTTAAAGTTGTTGCTGACAGCAAATTAAAAATTCCTAAGAACTGTAATCTGATGAAGGAGCCAACTCAGCTTATAGTTGCAACCACAAATCACGCTTCAAAAAAAAGTATAACTAAACTCCAGCAAAAAGGAGTAAGGGTTATTGTAACAAGATCAAGAAAAGGTATGGTTGATCTGGAAGATCTGATGAAACAGCTCGGCAGGATGGAGATAATGAGCGTCATGATCGAAGGAGGCTCTGAAATAAACAGCTCAGCAATTTTATCAGGTTTAGTTGACAAAGTTTACTTATTTGCAGCTCCTAAATTAATCGGTAACGGCCTTGGCGCAATCGGAAATCTTGGAATTAGGAAAGTGAATAGGGCAATCAATCTAAAGCATCCTGAGACAAGGAAGGTAGGTAAGGATTTGTTGATCGAAGCCCATATCTAATTTTTGATATATTTTTTATTAAAAATGACATTCTCAAATATTGAATCTGCAGTAAATGACTTCCGGAAAGGCAAGTTTGTTATTGTTATCGATGACAAACATCGTGAAAATGAAGCTGATCTAGTTCTTGTAGCAGAAAAAGCCACTCCTGAAAAAATAAACTTTATGATCAAGAATGCCCGTGGTTTAGTCTGCGTTCCAATGCTAAAGAAAAGGCTGGATGAGTTAAAACTGCCTTTGATGACAAAAATAAACACAGAATTCACAAAATGCGCTTTCACAGTTTCTGTCGATTCAAAAAAAGGCACAACAGGAATTTCCGCTTACGACAGGGCAAAAACAATCAAAGGCTTAATAGATAAAAAAACAAAACCAAACGATTTAGCACGGCCTGGCCATATTTTTCCATTAAGATGTGATTCAAAAGGCTTAACCAAACGACCAGGACACACAGAAGCGACAATTGAACTGTGTAGATTGGCAAAACTTTATCCAGCTGCCGTCATCTGTGAAATAATCGGCGAGAATGGGAAGATGATGAAGATTGCGGAATTAAGAAAGTTTGCTAAGAAATATAATTTGAGAATAATTAGTGTGAAAGATTTAATTGAGTATATATAACCAAAACCACGCAAATTCAATGAATTTGCTGGGCTTCGGAAAATTTTATTTTCCGAAACCTTTAAATCCCACCTTTCTTATTAATTTCTTATGGACAAATTTAAGGCTGCAATTATTAATTTTCTTAAAAAAGAGACAAAATTAGATGATATTCAGCTAGAGATTCCACCGAAGCCTGAAATGGGTGATTATGCTTTTCCTTGCTTTTCCTTATCAAAAGAATGGAAGAAATCACCAAATGAAATATCCCAAGAGTTAAGCATCAAATTCAAATCAAGCCATCTGATCAGTTCAGTCAAAGTTCTAGGACCATATCTTAATTTCTTCATCAATAAGGAAAAAATATCACAAGAAACAATAAAGGATATCCTGAAGCATGAAGATAAGTTTGGTTCAAGTAATTTAGGAAAAAACAAAAAACTGCTTTTAGAGCATACAAGCATAAATCCGAATGCTTCACCTCATGTCGGCAGGGCCAGAAATGCCTTTATTGGTGATTCTCTTGTAAGAATTCTTAGATTTCAGGGTTATAAAGTTGAATCACATTACTTTGTTAACAATGTAGGGAAGCAAATTGCATTGCTTGTTCTGGGCGCCGAAGGAAAGAAAAATATTAATTTCAACAATTTACTTGACATTTACGTTGAAATAAACAAAAAGCTTGAAAAAAATCCAGAAATAGAAAAAAAGGCATTTGAATTGCTGAACAAGCTCGAAAAGCAGGATAAAGAAGTAAAAAAGAAATTCGAAAGGGTTGTTGATATATGCATAGAAGGGCAAAATAAAATCTTTTCAGAGCTCGATATCAATTATGATGTTTTTGATTATGAATCAAAGTACTTGTGGAGCAAAGAGACTGAAAAAACATTAAAAAGACTTGAAAAAACAGGAAAATTGTTTATTGATGGATACAAAAGATGGGTTCTAGATCAGAAAGGCTATGGATTAGGAATGAAAGTTCCTGTATTTGTGATGACAAGAGCAGATGGAACTTCACTTTATCCATTGAGAGATATAACTTATAACATTGAAAAATTAAAAAAAGGAGAGAATATTGTTGTTCTTGGCGAAGATCAAAAACTCTATGAAGAGCAGATAGTTGCTGCTTTAAAAGAGCTTGAATTAAAGTGGCCAAGAGTTGTTCATTATTCTTTTATCTTGTTGCAGGACGGCAAGATGTCAACAAGAAAAGGCAATCTTGTCTTATTGGAAGATTTCATGAAAGAAGCAGTTAATAAAGCCAGCGAAGAGTTAAAGAAGCGATATGATAAAGCAGATGAAAGCGTAGCAAAAAAAATTGCTTACGGAGCTGTAAAATACGGCATTTTGAAGGTAAGCCCTGAAAAAAACGTTATTTTTGACTGGGAACAAGCTTTATCATTCGAAGGCGAAACATCCCCTTACATACAATACGCTTATGCAAGGATAAGCAGCATATTAAAAAAGGATAAAATTAATTTAAAAGCCAATATAAAACTTTTAACAGAAAAAGAAGAAACTGAATTAATCAAGCTGTTATCTAATTTTCCAGAAACAGTGACAAAAGCAACAAAAGAATTAAGGCCGCATCTGATTGCATCTTACCTTTACGCTTTAGCGCATAAGTTCAATGAATACTACCATATCCACCAGATATTGAAGGCTGAAGAAAAAGTAAAAGACGCAAGATTATTATTGATATCTGCAGTAAGGCAAGTTTTAAAGAATGGATTGAATTTGTTAGGGATTGGTGTTTTGGAGAAGATGTGAAATATTATTTTTTACAACATTTTTCATAGAATTGCAAAATTTCATTTGTTTTTTCAGGATTAAGTGAATAATGAATTTCTCCTGTTTTCTTTGCAGGAATCAGCCATTTATCTCTTTCTAATTCTTTCAATGCTTGTTTTGTATTTTTATCACCTTTTAAATGAGAAGGCAAGCCTTTTAGGATATTCTCTGTATGCGATCCGCCCCACTTTCTCCATCTTACAAGCTTATTGATTACTCTTTTCTTGATTTCGTCTTTTGTAAATTTCATATATAGATTATAATGGCAATAAGTATATAAGTTATTGTGCTTCTTTTGATACAATATTGTCCCAAAATAGTAACATTTAAATATAAGTTACTATATAAGCTAATAAAAATGGAAACAAAATCATTATTTATAGAATTCATGGGAGAGTCACCCACTATAAGGGTCTTAGACTACTTATTAACAGAACGGGATCTGGATTTCTCAATAACAGACATGGCAAAAAATGCAGGAATTGGCAGATCTACCTTATACAGGGTTTGGGATGATTTAGTAAAAAATAAGATTATAACCCCAACAAGGGTTATTGGGAGAGCAAAATTATACAAGCTAAACAAAAATAATATCAAAATTAAAAAATTAATTGAGATAGATGATGCACTAATTTTAGAAGACTTAAAAAAGCGATCTGAAAAACAAAAAATAAAAGTTACTGCATAAATGTAACTAAAATGCCTCTAGAAACCCAGATAATCATCATAATTGTTCTTTTGGTATTGTCAGCTTTCTTTGCAGGATCTGAGGCAGCTCTTTTGTCATTAAGCAGGTTTAGAGTCCGTTACATGGTGGAAAAGAAAAGGTTTGGAGCTATTTATATCAAGAAACTAAAGGATAATCCTGAAACACTCTTGTCGACAATATTAATCGGGAACAATGTTGTCAATGTTGCTGCCGCAGCAATGGCAACTTCAATAGCAATAACTATTTTACAGAATAATGCTGTCGGGATTGCAACAGGTGTAATGACATTTTTGCTGCTTATATTTGGAGAGATCACTCCAAAGACGCTTGCAACAAGAAACAATGAGGCATTTTCCCTGTTTGCAGCACGCATAATCTGGTATATGAGCATTGTTCTTTACCCTGTGATTAAGCTGCTTGATTTTTTTCTTAAAGCGCTCAATAAGCTGATAGGAAGTAAAAAAACACATATTTTATCAGAGGAAGAGCTTAAAACAATAGTCAAGACAAGCGAAGAGGAAGGATCAATAAAAGAGATAGAGAAAAAAATGATTGAAAAAATTTTCGATTTCGACAATACTACTGTAGGGGATGTCATGACCGACAAAAAAAGAATGGTTTTAGTGAACTCAGAATTGGCAATTAAGGATGTTTTGAAACTTCCAATGGCTAAAATGTATTCAAGATTGCCGGTTTACACCAAGCGCAGGGAAAACATTGTTGGAATTTTAAACCTAAAAGATACTTTAAAATATTTGAAAAGCAAAAAACTGGATGTTAAGGTGGGGGATATTATGCGAGAGCCATTTTTTGTATTCAAAAATAAAAAAATTGACTCAATGCTCCACATGTTTCAAAAAAGAAAAGAGCATATGGCAATTGTGGCTGATGAAAAAGGATTTATTGTCGGTTTAGTCACTATAGAAAACATTTTGGAAGAGATTGTTGGCGAGATAATTGACGAAAGCGACAGAATCAACCCGAATGTGTTCCAGATTGAGAAAAATCAGTGGGTTGTAAAAGGCATAACTGAAATTGACGAGTTAAATAAAAAAACAGGCATTCCAATCAAAGCAAAAGACTATGATAATCTGGACAGTTTTATCCTGAAATCACTGAAAAGGGCCCCTCAAGTTGGAGAAGAAATATCTCATGATAATTTCAAGGTGGTAATGGAAGACGTTCAGGGCAGAAAAGTGTTAAAGGCCAGGATTGTCAAGGAATAGGGGAAGTTTCCAAAAGCTTTATATACATTTATTGCACTACTATTTGATTATTGGGGATTAGTGGTTTTATTGTCAACTATAAACGAAGAAACGGGGGTAGTAAAGATGAACGACAACAGTGTTTTTATAGGCGGCAAGCCTTTCATGAACTATGTTACAGGCGTTGTGATGCAGTTCACAACAAAGAATGCTGAAGAAGTTATTGTTAAGGCAAGAGGAAAATTCATCAGCAGAGCTGTTGATGTTGCAGAAGTCTCATCAAAAAGATTTCTTGAGAATTCTGTTGGAGTCAAGAACATAAAGATCGACTCAGAAGGTTTCCAAAACAGCGAAGGAAAAGATGTTAGAGTTTCTTCAATCGAGATTACTTTAGGCCGGAATCAGTAAACTAATTCTTTCTTATTTTAAATAGTTTTAAATATTAAACTATTTAGGGTTATTTTCATGGGCCTGTATTGTAACTGGATAGCAAACTAGGCTTCGGTTATTTAGATGAAACCTGGCAGTGGGGGTTCGAATCCCTCCAGGCTCATTTTAACAAACCTTTAAAAACAAAAGAGAAATATTGATCAAAATGGCATGCAGATTATTTTCAAACAGGTTGAGAGTAGACAGGATAGTACCGGGAAAATCAAGACCCAAAGCCTTCAAGTCAGAAGAATCTGCAAACAAGTGGGCCAAGGCGAACAACATAAAGAATTACACGTTAAGAAACCTGAGAAAAGAAGGAGATAAAAAAAAGATCAAGATTGTGGTAAAGTAGCTGTTGATTATAAAGACATGAACTAATTCTATTTTTCAGTAATATTTATTAAATGATACACATTACGAAAAATTATGGTAACTATGCAACCCCATAATAAAACCCCTTATAAAACTATCCGGGGCATGCAGAGAATATACGATGGAGGTAGCACTCTAGTTGGGACAGCAGATGAATTGAAGGTATCATACAGTACAGCAAGAAGGTATGTTGAAAGGCCACGACAGCTCAAGCGAAGTAATTTTGCCACCAGAAGCCAATATAGGGACGCTCTGGCTAGACGAAAAGGGTATAACTCCGATGCCCATTATGAAGAAGCTTTAGCACTTGAGAGACAGTCCAGACCAGAAAATATTGCCTTTAGTACATTATTAAGGGATAGTTTGGGAAAAAAAGGCAAATCGGACTATTGGCTTGCCAAAATAATGGACTTAAGCGAAAAAATGATTTACAAATACTTACAAGGTATAAGTTTACCATCATCTGCCAATTTTCAACGATTATCCGAATTGTTTGGGTGGTCTTACGAAAGTATAGACGATTTAGTTGCCGACACCAGATTCTAATTCTAAAACCCCTTCAAACAAACCACCCCCTATCTTTATAAAACCCCATAAACTCCATACTCCGTTGGTTAAATGGCGGTAAAACTTGATGTTGGGGAATTACTTTTCGGACATAAATTAAAACCCAGATTTATCGATTTTCTTATAGGGGAAGTGACTCCAACAGTCCAAGAAGCAAGAGAGACTTTAGATGCCATAACACACCAAGAGGTTAGAACTGTATTGACAATACTGAGAGGCCAGATGGAAAGGGGGGTTAGCCAGGCTAAGTATGATCTGTTCGGAAAAACCGAATTAAATTTTTATCTTATATCTGAAGATGAACCAAATCAATTGAGGCGAGCCTTGCTTTTTTCTGGATATTCATACCGTAGTGGAATCTATCAAAATCTCTTGAAGCTTGTCCAGGCAGCTTACCCTGATTATGAATTGAAGACAGATAATCTTATCGGACAAATTAATTTTACCAATACAGCAAGGCGGCCACAAGCATAAATACTTGTTTTCTATAAAATGTACAGGTTATAATGGAGATTATAGCAAAATATTTAATATGAAACTACAATTGACACACTATGGAAAACCCCATTGTGGAAAAGATCCTAAAAGAGGGAATTAACTCAGTAAGCCTTTCAATGCTTGATGAAAAGTCAAGAAAGAACATTCTCACCGATGTCGGGAACAAGCTTTTCAAGCAGGGCAAGCTTTTGGAAGCGATTGAAATCATAACAAAAAGCGGAGACACAGAAAGACTGATAAAACTAGGGGATTTATTTTTGCAGGAAAGAAAAACAGAACTTGCAACACTTTGTTTTATACCGACAAAGGATAAGCAAAAGCTAAACGAAGCAGCGTTAATGTGCATCAAGTTAAACAAATATGATCTGGCTGCAAAAGCGTATGAAGCAGCGGACAACAAGCAAATGTCGTTATTTTTGCAGAAAAATTTTGTAAAATAATGCAGGTAAGAAAACAGTGGAATTTCGGATTTGGAACAATATTCAGCCTTATCATAATCTATTTTATATTCCTCTATTCACGAGACAAGGGGTGGGCAGTATTGACATTTATTTCAAAATGGTACTTGATCATTGTGGGGGGAATAATAGCATTGTCTGTTGGAATCATCCTGTTGGTAATCCTGTTTTCATTGCTGATGTTTTTGATAGGGGCATTAAAACTTAGATCATTAAACAAAAAGCATAAAAAAAGCCAAAAAGAATATGTAGATGTAGAATACAAGGTAAAAGATTGAAATGGTAACTAAAAAAATAAAAAATATCATTGTTGTTGTCATACTGGTCTTACTCCTGACATCAGGGATAATTTATTATGTAAATTATCATATGGATTTAGTAAGGCAGGATTATGAAACAAGAATACTGGAATTAAGCAGACAAACGGATGCAAATTTGCTGGTATTAACAACATTAATTGAAGAGCTCGGGCTTAACCTATCATCACAGATAGGACTTGTCGATACAAGCCTTAAAAATTTCAAGAAACAGAACCAACAGGACATAATCACATTGTCAGACTTGATAGATCAGATAGAAGAACAAAGCAACATTCAGTTGAGCGAATTAAAAAATGAAGTCAAGAATATAAGGATAAAAAGCGATGATTTCTCTGCTATTGTTGATGATGTTTTGCAGTCTGTTGTTAGTGTCGGGACCAATGTCGGCCAGGGGAGTGGCGTCATTATAGATTCAAAAGGTTATGTTGTAACAAACGTACATGTCATAAGCGGAGCATCTAGGGTAAGAGTAACAACCTACTCTGAAGACACATACGATGTCAATACACTAGTTGGCTTTGATTCAGCTGCCGATATTGCTGTATTAAAAGTAGATGCTCCTGACTTAAAAGCCTTGGAATTTGGAGATTCTGATGATGTCAGCGTTGGCCAAAAAGTAATTGCAGCAGGCAATCCAGCTGGCTTGTCATTTACAGTAACAGAAGGGATTGTAAGCGCTTTCAGGGATTTTAATGGAATTAACTATCTTCAAGTTGATGTTCCAATCAATCCAGGAAATTCAGGCGGACCTTTGTTAAACAACAAGGGCCAAATCATCGGCATAAATAACTTCAAGGTCGGAGGTTTTGAAAGCCTTGGCTTTGCAATTTCCTCAAATGAAGTAGAAAGTGTTGTCAACAAAATAATATCTGATTATGAAGCCCAGCAGAATCAATAGATTTAAATATTTAACATCTAATAAAATATAAGATGGCTAGTAAAAAAGAGGTTCCAAAGAATCAGCCCCCTAAATGGTTTTATTATATTTCTATCCTGGCAGCTTATTTTTTCACGTTATACATCTCAATCTACTCAACAATACATTTTGAAAGCATAAGGTACATGAACATTGTCGTTGTGTTTTTATTTATTACAACAATTTCATTTTTCTTGATTTCCTGGGTTTATTTTCAGACAGAAAAGATGGGATATCATACTTTGGCACCCATTCTGTTCTTTGCAGGCATGGTAAGCCTTATCTTTTATGCCTATAATGCAGTAGATGCCACATCTATAGTGAGATTTTCAATCATATACACGATAATTGTCGTAGGCATTTCACTGTTTATTCTATTGCCAAAGAAAAAATTCAATATCAAGAAAACTGCTTCAAAAGCACCGCCTAAGAAATAATCCACCAAACAATAAAATAAAAAATATCTTCTAAAATACAATGGAAGGCCTACTCGAGTCTTTTATTACTTTGTTAGTAATTATGAATCCTTTTGCAAGTCTCCCATTATTCATAAGTTTGACAAAAGGCACGCCTTCTATAGAGATCCGGAAAATCTATAAAAGATGTATTTTTGTTGCAGGCATTATACTTTTTGTTTTTCTCCTTTTTGGGATCAGTATTTTTAATTTTATTGGAATTAGTATAAACAGTTTTCAAATAGCAGGAGGTATTTTACTATTAATAATCGGAATAACTTATATTTTGGGAATCTCTAGCAAATATTTCGGTCACCATGATGAAGACTTAAGTGTCCCAATTGCAACTCCGTTGCTTACAGGCCCAGGAGTCATTACAGCAACTATTTTACTTGTTAATCAATTTGGCATTCTTGTTACTTCCATAGCAGCATTCCTGACTTTATTTGTAACATGGATTGTTTTATTGAACTCCATAAGATTGTACAAAGTTTTAGGAAAACACTGGACAACTATTATTTCCAGAGTCATGGGGTTAATAATAGCTGCTTATGCAGTTGAATTGATGTTTGAAGGTATCTTGAATACAATCGGATCATTGCTATAATAAAAAATGGTGAAAGAGAAATTAGCATGATCGAATTTAAAATTTTATTGGGATATTTATCTGTTCTTATAGCTTTTGTAAGTTATATTATTTATTTTAGACAGATATCTGCAGGGAAAATAAAACCCCATGCTTTTTCATGGTTTATCTGGGGGTTTTACAGAGTACAGCCTTTGTAGCACAAATAGTAAAAGGCGCAGGTGCTGGTGCATGGGCGATGGGAATTACCGCTCTTGCTAGTTTTATAATTTCTGTTTTGGCTTTGTTTAAAGGAGAAAAGAAGTTTAGTAAACTTGATTGGGGGTTTTTCGCTTCAGCCTTACTAGCAATATTACTTTGGTGGATCACGAAAGAACCTCTACTTTCTGTAATTTTGGTAACAATAACAGACGCATTGGCTAGTTTATTAACTTCATACAAGAGCTATTACAAGCCCCTTGAAGAAAGCGCAACATATTTCGCCTTAAGTTCTATCAAATGGATTGCTGGTATTTTTGCCCTTAACACTTATGTAGTCGTTACTTGGCTTTACCCAGCATCTTTGATAGTTACAAATTCTTTAATTGTTCTAGTGCTTATCATAAGAAGATCCCATAATAGATAAATATTAATAGATAATATTAAGAAAATCAACGAGGTGAGACAAAATGAACATTTTTAAGGACATAACATTGAAATGGTGGCAGGGAAGCATCTTTAAGCTTACCATGATGGCTTTCGGTGTCGCAGTCGGAACTACTTGGCCGGCGATATTCAGCAGCTGGACCACCGTTCTGTGGATAATATTTGTTGTAGGTGCGATTTACCTGGCAACAGTCTGGTTCAAACAGTAAATTTTTTGATAATCTTTATATATCAATTGGCTAGTTTAACTTTTAATGGAAGAAAAACTAGGTCTTAATGTAAAAAAATCTGAAGATTTTAATGAGTGGTACAATCAGGTTGTTCTAAAGGCAGATATGATTGATTACAGCTCTGTCTCTGGCTGCATTGTCTTCAAGCCAAACTCTTATTCTATTTGGGAAAAAATTCAAAGAATTTTTGATGACAAGATAAAAAGATCAGGCCACAAGAACTGTTATTTCCCGATGTTTATACCGGAAAGTTTGCTGAAAAAAGAGGCAGACCATTTTGAAGGCTTTACACCGGAAGTTGCATGGGTAACAAGAGGCGGAAATTCAGAATTGCAGGAGAAACTGGCGATAAGGCCGACATCAGAAACAGTGATGTACGAAAGCTATGCAAAATGGATAAGATCATGGAGGGACTTGCCTTTATTGCTTAACCAATGGAATTCAGTTGTAAGATGGGAATTCAAGCATGCAAAGCCATTCCTAAGAACAAGGGAATTCCTATGGCAGGAAGGCCATACAGCGCATGCAACAAAAGAAGAAGCTGAAAAAGAAGTAATGCAGCAATTATTTGAATATACCGATCTGATTGAAACTTTTATGGCAATTCCAGTAATTGCAGGCAAAAAAACAGAAAAGGAAAAATTTGCAGGAGCTGATTACACAACCGCAGTTGAAGCGTTCATGCCAGACGGCAAGGCACTGCAGATGGGCACATCGCATTTTCTTGGCCAAAACTTCTCAAAGCCATTCGGAATAAAATTTCTTGATAAGGACGAAAAGGAAAAATTTGCCTGGACAACTTCATGGGGCTTAAGCACAAGAACAATCGGCGCGATTGTCATGGTCCATGGGGATGATAAAGGCCTGGTCTTGCCTCCAAAAATAGCCCCTATACAATTTGTTGTTGTTCCAATTGTATTCAAAGGCAACAAAGACCCAATAGTTGCAAAAGCAAAAGATATTATAAAAAAATTAAGATCAAAAAACTATAATGTTTTGCTTGATGACAGGGATGGCTATACCCCCGGCTGGAAATTCAATGAATGGGAACTGAAAGGGATTCCGCTAAGAATAGAGATCGGCCCAAAAGAAGTGGAAGCTGACAAGCTTGTAATTGTAAGAAGAGACACTAATGAAAAAATCGAGATAAAAACAAAAGACTGGGAGAAAAAAATCGAGCAGGCTTTGGATGACATGCAGGATTCAATGTTCAAGAAAGCAAAAGAATATCTGACAAAAAGTATTGTTGAAGTCAAGAATTTTGATGATTTTATTAAAGCGATTAAAGACAAAAAGATGGCCAAAGTCTTATTCTGCGGCAGCATGGGCTGCGAAGACTTGATTAAAGACAAGGCTGAAGGCGCATCATGCAGGTGTATCCCTTTTGAGCAAAAGCAAGCGCAAGGCAAGTGCGTACAATGCGGAAAAGAAGCAAAATCATGGGCTGTTTTCGGGAAGAGCTACTAAATCTGGTTCTATATAATTTATATAATCCAAAAGGCATAGCTTTTTAAAGTAAGAAATCACTTTATCGCTATTGGGGGTTGTTGAAATAAGAGGAGAAAACGAAAAGATAGATTGTTTGCTGTAATTTAGCAAAACATTAGTTTAACAATGGATTTACCAATAGTAAGAAGGGGATTAGAATTCTTAACACAATCTCTCGGTAGGTATAGTCCTACAAGCGCTTCCGGATATTCTGTTCAGGATGGGCAACAAGGCAGAAAATTTGTTGTAGTTGACGGTTATCATATTGGCAGCATTTTTGACAGAGAATCCTTTCAGGAAAGTTTTTCCCGGTTTCCAGATTGGTTAAGTGGTGCGGAATATGAAATAGCACAAAGATTTGAAGATTCAACCAGAGAAGCTGCAAAATCACTTGGGCCTAGAAGAAATAGCGGCTTGCACGCATTCTCACATATTGACAGAAATGTAGTTGAAGCACTGAGAAATTCCAAACTTGCAAATGTCCCGCTTGATTTCATGATTCTGCTGGGACACACAGGGCATGATAGGCCAGAAGATGATGCAGAAGTGCAGATTTTAAATGAGGGGTGGAGATCTGCGACAATTGAAGGTAATCATGAAAAAAGAGAAGCTCTTACTGTGCAGCTACAAGAAACAATATCCAGAAAAAGGGACGAAATAAGGACAGAATTAATGGGGTACATACCTCCTAGTGTTAGAGCATCTAAAAGAGAAGATCTTGAACAAAGTATAACCGGAGCGGCCCATCTTATTTTTGGGGTCACGCGATTTCCTGATAGAAGTCCTTATCCTTTTTCCGTTGGAGATCAATATAGGAGATTTGATGTAGCACCTAGCGCCAAGGAACATCCTGATGTAACTTTTAGAAGAATTTCGATAAAGAATGCTGACAGAAATGTAAATATGAGGGAAACAGGGCAGTTGGTTAGACCTGTAACTCAAAGAGGGATATATAAAGCGTTTAACGACACAGACGAAACAGGCCAGTATTTGAGAGAAATGTATGGCACAGTTAGGGATCATGCAGTACCTATGTCAGGTGCTGAAAGAATTAGGATGGTTTTCGAATCGATTTTGCCATTGCACCATGCAAGTGAAACTTTTAATGAACTCCCCCCATATATATTGGGAACTTTAAGAGCAAGTAGAACTGCAGCCCTACAATGGTTAGCGATTGTCAGCACAAGAGAAATGGGACGAGCAACATTAGAATTATCAGACCAAGTCATTGGATTTTATGAAAAATTTCCTGAAATTGCAAGAATTAAACATACAGTTGATGATGAAATAAGAAGCAAACAAAGAGGCAACTTCTACGGAGGACTTACAATATATGGGCCTGCACGAGATTGGATGGTATGGGATCCCTTGCCAAGAAAAGTGATCCAATCACTTGATGACCATCCTGAATTGCGCCAGCAAAATTATCGACACACCAGAGATTTCAGGGAAGCCATTCTTGGATTTCTCAGAACTTATGGCGTTAATGCGCCCAATTCAGACGGAAGAGTAACACCATTAGATGATGTGGATCAACTTGATCCGGAAAAACATAAGTTTTTTACTCTTGAAGGAGTAGAAGCGCTCAGAAGCCTCATGCCAAATTATTGGCAGCATGTGGCTGATTTAAATTCACCGAACCGTGGATTAAGCTCAAGTCGATATAAAGGAATAGCACGATCGTTATTAATGTGATAATTTATTTCTAAAATAAATCAACACCACCTTCTAGTAGTACAAACAGAAAGGTTTAAATAACACTCATGGTGATTTGATTGTTTCAAAATGGGAACAAAATATAATGAACCTAACATTATGAGAAATTATTCGAGGCCAAGTAATCCTCTTTACAGAGCAATGGGCATTATACGTAGGGGAATTAGAACAGGAAATCATCAAAAGTTAGACGCTCAATTATTATCAGATGCTGAACAAGAATTTCAATATGTTAAAGCTGTATTAGACAATTCAACTTATTCATTTGCTTTGGATCTTGCACAGGAAGTTCTAGGAAAAGGCCCAACTAAACGTGTTGTGTTAGTAGTTAATGGAAAATTTGTAGGTGATGAGGAGCATAAAAGTACACTTGGAATTGATCTTGGAACCAACCCTCACGAATTATATCGGGCTCACAGCATTCCAGGATCGGCTGATGGCTATAGGGAAACTATTGATGACTATATGGCCCGAACAAAAACAGGGGAATTCTTATCGCATCAAAGAGAAAGTCTGCAAGGACGTGGAATTGAAGGGTTCTTAATAGAGGGTTCTAAGTTTTTTTACTTTAATGACCGGGATTTACTTCCATTTATGCAAGATGAGGTATTAGATACTACACAATTGTTGCCATTAGTAACAGAAACTGTCGACAGAAATAATGTCGGATATGTGGACATTCACAGAGTTGAATTGCCTTCTTTCGAACATTACAGAACTCATAGTCCACCTTTTGTAAGCTACAGATTAAAACGATCATTCAAAAGAAAAAACACAAGAACATTGGTCCAAAGAGTTATAGATGAAGATGACGTAGTAAGTGACGGAGCAGCTCATAGAGTTGGGTTGGCAACAGAAGATGAAGTACATGAATTTGCTAGAGATTTAAAACAAGCATCAAGTATAAGAAGATCTGGGATAAAGATTATTAAGATGGAGGATTATTATGATGAACCAAAAGAGAACGGATTCAGAAGTTACAAATTTATTGGAAAAGTAACTGCCAAGTCGCATCCTGAAGTTACAAGAGAAATCCAGCTAGTTGACAGAGACCAATATTATAGAAATGAGATTGATCCGAATGATCCAGCACATCACCTCCAGCAAGTTAAGAAAGAAGAAGCAGTAGGATTAGATATACCAGAACATTATCTAATTGCCTTACAAAGAATATTTGGAAGTACAACAATGCTGGTTCCTTTGAGTGAATTGTAGTAAAACAAACCCATCAAACCCCCTCAACAAACTTCCCCAATTCACTATTCAGCTCAACAGCAATCGCAAAAGCTCCATTCTCAGCATCTTTTTTATTGTTAGCAAAAGCAACAACTAAAACATCTTTATTTTTTAATTCAAAATATTTTTCTAGCTCTCCAAAATCCCGTTCAACATCAGATTCAGGAGCATAAAGCTTGTTTTCAAATTTTAATATTATTGCGCCATCAGCTCCGTTCTTGACAGCCAAATCTCTAAGTTTATATAATCCATTCAGTGCAGGAGCTTTCCTTATATTAATAGCAACTTTCCGAAATTCAGGATAGATATTTTTTACTTCAACTGCTTTAGGCAAACTGACAGATTCAAAAATATTTTTTAAGATTTCAACCCCTTTCCTGCTCAGGAAATGCCCTTTTTTTGTGGAATCGATCAATTTCTTGGACTTTAAGACATCTAAAATTGTCCTTACAGTGCCCTCTCCAAGGTCAAGCTCATCTGCCAGATCCTGCCTTCCGATGTTCTTTTCAAGCCTTAAAAAACATCGAAGAACATCAATTTTAGTGTAATTCGGAATGTTGCCAACCATATAAGAAATAGTTTAAAGGAGATATATAAAGTTTTTCAGTAATTTGAACTCTAAAAATCGAAAGGTTTATATACTATAGCAACCTATATAATTGCTATGGCAACTACAATTCAAGTAACTAATAAACTGATGAAAGAACTTAAAATCAGAAAAATGTATGATAAAGAAAGTTATGAAGATATTATTTGGGATTTATTGGAAGATACTCTTGAATTGTCTGAACAAACAAAGAGACATATAAAGCAAGCTGAGAAGGAATTCAAGGAAGGTAAATATATTACTCATGAGCAACTTAAGAAGAAGCTCGGACTATGATGTACAAATTAATATATTCTGATAGATTTTTTAAACAAATAAAAAAACTAAATAAAGATATACAAGTTAGAATAGTCTCTACACTTGAAAGATGCAGGATAAGACCGCATGCTCATGTTAAAAAGTTAGTAGGGCCATATTATGGTTTAAGAGTAGGCGACTATAGGGTTATTTTAGATATAAAAGAAAATAAGTTAATGATTTTTGTTATTGAGGCCGGCCACAGAAGGAATATTTACAAATAAATAAGCCCCTATACCCAAACACCAAATCTCCCTTTTTTAACCCCTAATTCAGCCAAATTCTACCTACTATATATAACCCTTTATAAACCCACTTACCTATTACCTATTTTGTTACTATTGACCAATAGCAAAAGATTTATATACTAGTGGTTATTTCACCTATGATAGGTGGTTAAAATTAAGCTAAAATCATTGTTAATAAGTTTTGTAATATTCATTTTCTTGATGAGCGTAGCCCACGCTGTTGGCTCAAAATTACTTTTTAGCGATATTGATGTAAAAGTTGGCGGCAAGTCTGACAAAAACGTAAAAGATGGAGATAGGATTGACAGGGATGCAGAGCCTGGGGACACAATTGAATTTAGAGTTGAAGTAAAAAATAATTTTACAAGCGCTGAAAATCTAAAAATAGAGAATGTAGAAGTTGAAGTTACAATTGAGGAAATAGATGATGGAGATGATTTTGAAGAGTCGTCAAAAGACTTTGACCTAAGGCATGGCAGAGACAAAAGAAGTACACTGAAATTTGAAATTCCTTTAGAAGTTGAGGAAGATGATTTCCAGGTTATAATCCGTGTTGATGGGGAAGATGAAAACGGCACAGACCATGAAAGAGAAATTACATTAACACTTGAAGTTGATAAGGAATCACATTTACTAAGCTTAACAAGAAGTTCACTAAGCCCTAACACAGTTTCTTGCAGCAGAAGGAATGTCCAGTTAAGTGTAGGTTTACTCAATATAGGAAATGAAGATGAAGACGATGTAAACTTGCATATTTTTAACACAGAGTTGGCTGTTGATATAAGGGAAGATCTGCAGGAGATAACAGCTGAGCCATTCGAAGATGAAAGCAAGTTTTCAAAAATATACTCATTTAACGTTCCAAGTACTATTGAAGCAGGTAGTTATCCAGTAACAGTAAGGGCTTTATACGACAATAACAGGAGAAAAGTTGAGAATACAGTTACTTTGACTGTTAATGCTTGCGGAACAACAGATACTAAACAAGGTGGTACTACAGATTCAAAAGGTGACAACAGTGTCGTTGTAGTTACTCCACCTCCAAAAACAACTCCTGAAGTACCAACAATTGTAATACAGCCTCCTTTGCCTCCTGGTACAACAGTAACACAGGAAGGATTCTTCAAGGGAAATGCTTTTGTAATCTCAATCATAGCAATAGAGATAATCGCAGTGATTGCAGGAATAATCTTGCTTGTGACTTTGTTTGCAAGAAGGGATTAATTTCTTTCTTTTTTTAAATTTATTTTTATTCAATATATTTGATACACCACTTTAAAGTAGTTATTCAATAGAAAGCTTTAAATATACATGCACGATACTTTTAGTTAAAAATGCAACAGGAAAAACAATTTTTGCTGGATTTGAAGAAACACTTCAGGCTTAATATTTACGAAGTAAAAATTTGGACTTCTTTGCTGAGCAGGGGGATAGCTTCTGCTGGCGAGTTAGCGGATATTTCTGGTGTGCCAAGATCAAGATGTTATGATGTTCTTGAATCATTGGAGAAAAAAGGCTTCATTATAATGAAAATTGGAAAGCCAATAAAATATCTTGCAGTAAAACCAGAAATAATTCTTGACAGGGTCAAGAAAAACATCACGGAAGATGCTGATGAATTAGAAAAACAGATGGACAACATCAAAGAAACAAGCGAATTCAAAGAACTTGAACTTTTGCATAAAACAGGAGTTAAGCATGTTGACGTTTCATCAATATCAAAATCAATCGTTGGAAGAACAAACATTAACAGGTTCATAAAGGATGTAATTCCTAAAGCGAAATCAAGCATTGTGATTGTTGCAACACAGCAGCATCTTGACAGAATTGCAAAATTATTGAAAAACTTCATGCCAAACTTCGGAAAAAAAGGTATGAAAGTAAGATTATACAGCCCTTATAACAAGGACGTCATGAAGAAATTGCAAAATATCGAGCATATTGAATACAATCCAAACTCGAGCTTTTTGACAATAGACGGAAAAGAAATGATTTTCATGATTTCAAACGTAAGCGTCGCACCGGATTACGAAGTTTCAATCTGGATCAACAGCCCTTTCTTTGTCAGCGCAGTTGACGTTTTGTTTGCTGAAAGTTTGAAGTGAACAGAAAATGGCAAGCACCAGACTTGAGCAACGTAGAGATTTTGTTTACACTGGAAAGGTTGATAGTTCTGGTCATTATGATTTAGTCAACTTAATCCTTGAAGGGTCTCCCCATTTAAGTGTAAGATTAGGGCCTGCTTTGATGTGGGAGGGAAAAGGGGGTACATTCTAGATGATGCATATATAGGGATATATCGTAGAAGAGATACGATAACACCGGAACACACTAGAAAATTGCATCCTGACGCTCAAGAAATAACATTAGATAAAGCAGTAGAGATAGCAGTTAGAGATAGACGCGCTGCTCATTAATCTTAACTAACCAAAAACTTTAAATACTACTTTATTATCTCATAATATTAGATATTCTTAAGGGTTTTAAGCATGGATAGTAATGAAACAAAAACAGGCACGACAACAATAGGTTTAGTGTGCAAAGACGGCTTGGTTCTAGCTGCGGATAAACGAGCTACTTCCGGATACTTGATAGCATGGAAAAAGTTTGACAAGATAGTGCCTATAACAAAAAACATAGCTGTTACGGTTGCAGGCAGCGTCTCTGATGTTCAATTATTGACAAAATACCTTAAGGCAGAGCTGAAATTAAAAGACATAAGGACAGGCAGAGAGACAAGCGTAAAAGAAGGAGCAAACTTGCTTGCAAACTTTGTATACAACAATATCAGAAAATTCAGCGTTTTGCCGGGAATATCTCATTTTATAATAGGTGGCAAAGATTCAACCGGATTTCATCTTTATGATTTAAGTCCTGACGGCTCAATTGTCGAGGTTGATGATTATATTTCTTCAGGTTCAGGCTCTGTAATGGTATTTGGGGTTTTAGAAACTTTGTATAAGAAAGGACTAAGCGTTGATGAAGGCGTAAAGCTGGCTGCAAAAGGGATCAACGCAGCTGTTCAGAGAGATATTGCTTCTGGAAACGGCATGGATATTCTGACAATAACTAAAGATGGGGTTAAAAAAGCAGTATCCAAGGAGATTTCATACAAACTTGAAGCATAAGCATTCTAAAATTGCTGCAATAATAAGAAAAATTATTTTTGAAAAAAGTTTTTATTGTAATCAAGAGTTGGTTTTATTTTAAAAAATATTTTCATTGTTAAAATGAAATAAGTACATTACATAAGTAAAAAGTAACAAATAATTCATTACGGGGGACTTACTAAATCGTTAATGTGTTTGCGGCTAATTTTCAATACTAAAGCTCAATAAGATAAAAATCAATCAAAAACTAAAAAATAATCCAATAATAAATCAAAATTAATTAAACAAAAATTAAAATAAAATATTCTAAATAAAATGGCAGACATTACAAAGGAAATTCTAAAGAATCTTCCAGAGAAAAGGATTAGTGACATTAACTTTGAAGGCGCTAATATAGTCCTGTACACAAAAGACAAGGACTTTTTCTTAAACAACAACGGAATGATAAAGAGAATTGTTGATAACATTAAAAAGCGGGTTGAATTGAGGCCGGATCCCAGCATTACAATGGATTTGGAAGAAGGTGAAAAGATCATTAGGTCGATTATTCCGGAAGAAGCAGGCGTTGATCAAGTCATTTTTGATCCTCAAAGAAGCAGGGTAATAATTGAAGCAGACAAACCAGGATTGGCGATCGGAAAGCAAGGGGCGATCCTGAGAGACATAAGAACCCAGACTTTATGGGTGCCTCTGATCAGAAGAAAGCCGGCAATAAGGTCAAAATTAATAGAAAACATCAGGGCAGTTCTTTATCAAAACAGCGATTACAGAAGAAAATTCCTGGATAAAGTAGGGCATAGAATTTACGACGGCTGGAGAAGAGAAAAGAAAAATGAATGGGTCAGGATGACTTACCTGGGAAGCGGGAGGCAAGTAGGCAGAAGCTGCATTTTTCTGCAGACACCAGAATCAAGAGTTCTATTGGATTGTGGAATAAACGTCGCTTCGGACGAGAAACCGTATCCTCACTTGGAAGCTCCTGAATTCAACATCAATGATCTGGATGCTGTTGTTCTAAGCCACGCTCACGTTGATCATTGCGCATTTATTCCTTATTTGTTTAAATTTGGCTACAGGGGCCCTGTTTATTGCACTGAACCAACACGGGATGTTTCCGCATTGCTGATGTTAGATTTCATAAAAATACAAAGAGCAGAAGGACAAGAGCCAGTTTACTCAACAGACGATATCAAGGAGATGATGAAGCATACAATCACTCTTGAGTACGATGAAGTCAGCGACATAACTCCGGATGTAAGGATCACTTTGTACAATGCAGGCCATATTTTAGGCAGTGCAATGGTTCATCTGCATGTTGGAAACGGACTTCATAACATTTTGTACAGTGGCGACCAAAAATATGGCAGGACTTTGTTGCTGGAACCGGCTGTAACCCAATTTCCACGGCTTGAAACATTAATGCTGGAAGCAACTTATGGAGGAAAAGAAAATGTCATGCCCCACAGGCAGGAAACTGATGAAGAATTGATGACAGTAATAAGGGACACGATTAAAAGAGGCGGAAAAGTTCTCATACCAACATTAGGAGTTGGAAGATCCCAGGAAGTTATGCTTGCAATTGAAGCAATGGTAAGGGAAGGCAGAATGGAACCGGTCCCTGTTTACATTGATGGGATGGTGTGGGATGTTACAGCCATTCACACAGCTTATCCAGAATATTTGAATAATTCAATAAGAAAACTAATTTTTCACAAGGACCAAAACCCATTCCTGCATGAAATTTTCAAAAGAGTTGGCTCTCAAAAAGAAAGGATGGCAATAATTGAAGATACAGGGCCATGCGTAATCCTGGCTACCTCAGGTATGTTGACAGGCGGCCCGTCAGTTGAATACTTAAAACGTCTTTGCGACAACCCAAAGAACTCAATCGGATTTGTAAATTATCAAGGAGAAGGCTCAATGGGCAAAAGGATACAGCAAGGCGAAAGAGAATTCACATTTTCTGATGGCGGCAAGCAAGAAATGCTCCAAATCAAAATGCATGTTCACACTGTCGAAGGATTCTCAGGCCATTCTTCAAGAAACCAATTGATGAATTTCGTTGCAAAATGCGATCCTCGCCCTAAAAAAGTGATTGTAAACCACGGCGAAAACTCAAGATGCCTGGATTTAGCCAGTTCTATGCACAAAGGTTTCAGAATCGAGACAGTAGCACCAAGGAATCTGGAGACTATTAGGGTTAAGTAGAAAAGTTCATTTAACACAGTTATGGCGAACTTTTTGTTTATTCCATCTTCAAAAATTCATCAATATACTTCATTATTTGATCTTTTTTCTCCAGATTAATAGAAACCTGTTTTCCATAACTTGTTTTTTTCAGGTACAGGATGTTTTCCTTTATCAGTTCGTGAGACATTTCTTTTGCTTGTCCTTTCAAATCCGGTGGGAAGCCTTTTGGTAGGTTGTCTAAAGCAGTATGACTATGCTCAAACTTGCCTTTACGGGTTAATTTATGGAGTATTTTACCTTTAATCTGTTCATCTGTCCACACAAAAGTCCACCAAAATAGACTTTGAATGACAAGATTTATATACTTTTGCTTTTAATTAAGTGTTATGGGAGAAAAATCATTACTAGTAAGGTTAACTGGAGAAATGCCTTTATTTAAGATAATTGACTTTCTATTAGACAATAAAGGCATGGATTTCAGCAAGTTAGACATTTCAAAAGGCGCAGACATATCAAGGGCCTCTTTATTCAATTATTGGGAAGAGATAGAAAAGCACGGAATTGTAAAAGTAACAAGGAGTTTTGGTAAAACAAAACTATACACATTAAACACTAAAAATCCAGTCGCGCAAAAAATAATTGAATTGGAAAAAACCCTTATTGCCGAAGCAATGAATAACACCGGTAAAAGGAAAGAAATAGTTCTAAAACATTAAATTCTCACAATCTTTTAAATAACTCAATCCTCAAAGCAGAATTAAGCTACTCCTTATGCAAAAATCCATAAACTTCTAAGATTCTTTCAAACTCTCTAGAACACTGCCCAATTTATCCAAATTAGAACCAATACCTTCCCAATCACCTTTACGCATTGATTCTTCAATGTCATTGTAATAGTCCTGCGCAGATTCGATAAGCTCTTTTGCAGATTTTTCCACTCCTTTTTCAGCAACAACTATTCTCTTGGATTTTCCAAACAAAACTTCAAGTGCTTCACCTAAATTCTCTTCCATCACAACATTGATACCATCAGATACCAAAACTCGTTTTAGCTCCGGTAATTGGCCGGTTTCTGCTTCTATGTAAAGTGGTTCTATGTAAAGAATGCTGTCCATTATTGGTATTACAAGCAGATTCCCCCTTGTAACCCGTGAGCCTTGCTGGCTCCACAAAGTAAGCTGCTGTGAAATCTCTGAATCCTGGTCGATCCTTGCTTCAATCTGGAGGGGACCATAAACCAGCTTGTCTTTTGGAAATTTATATACTACAAGTTTTCCATAATCGTCCCCATCAGACCGTGCAGCCATCCATGCCACCATGTTGTCTTTCTTTATTGGGGAGAAAGAGGTCATCAGCACAAATTCTTCCTTATTCTCACCGGGAAGTTTCATGATTATATAATAAGGATCTACCTTAACTTTTCGCCCGACACCGTAAACTTCACTCGGAATTTGCCAGGCATCTTCCTTATTGTAAAAGACCTTGACATCTTCCATGTGATATGTGCTGTAAATATGGGTCTGTATATTGAATAAGTCTACTGGATACCTTATGTGCTTTCTCAAACCTTCCGGCATGCTGCTTATCTTCTTAAACTTGTTAGGGAATATTTTAGCATAGGTATCCATTAAAGGACCAGAAGTATCAGTAATATAGTAAGTTACCTTGCCGTCATAAGCATCAACAACAATTTTTAAGGAGTTCCTTATATAATTTATATTGCTAAGCTTCTCAGAATAAGGAAAGTTTCCTGAAATAGTGTATGCATCCGCAATCCATACCAGACGGCCGTTGTAGATTACCACATAAGGATCGCTGTCCAAACTGATAAATGGCGTGATTTTTGATATTCTCTCAATAATATCCCTGTCAAACATTATTTTAGTCTCTTGTGTTATATCAGAAGACAATAAGATTTTAACGTCTGCAAACTTTATGGCCATTGACAATTTTTTCAGGAAAGTATCCAGCAAAATACCCCCCTTTCCATCATAATTGATATATTCATTTGTATTCCCTTTGGGAAAATCAAACTCTTTGGTTTTTGTGTTGACCAGCACGAAATCATTGTCTGTTTCTCCATAATATACTCGTGGTTTCGAAATTTTCAAACCCACCTCATCAGTAGCATACTTTGGTGGGATGTCCTGGATAAGATAGTCAGGCAAGCCTTGCTTTGTGACCTTGTTAACAGGGCTCATCACCACTCCAAAACCATGAGTGTATACCATGTGCAGGTTTACCCAGGTTTTTGCATTCTCAGTTATCTGGTTTTGGTCCAATTCTCTTGGAGCTAACATTACTTGAGTATATTTTCCATCAATTTCATACCTGTCAATGTCTATGCCCGCCAGGTCATAATACAGCCTTATCTCCTGCGTTTGCTTGTATGTTTTAGTTAACGGCCTCCAATCCAGTATTCTTATATTATCTATGGTTTCAGAAGCTGTGCCCAGGATTGCAGAAGTCAGTTTTTCATCGGCAGAAAAATCTTTCTCCTCAACATTTTCCAGGCCATAAGCTATCCTGGTAAATCGTATGTTGTCCTCAATATAAGGCTTTTCAAGGTTTATCTCATTAGGCGAGACTTTCAGGGACTGCACAATACCAGGAATTATAGTTGGCCCGACAAATCCAAACAAAATGTAAATGAATACAACATAAAACAAGATGTGCCTTTTTCTTAATTTTCTTGATAAATAAAATACCCAGACCAGAAGCGCTATTGCCACAACAACGGCCAGCACCATCAGGATCTTGATTATTGGCAGATACGCAACAACATCAGAGTAACCAGCCCCTACAACAATTCCTTGTTGGGAGTACATTATTGAAAATCTTGAAAGATAATGTTTACCGGCCACCAATATAAAAAATATCGAAGATAATATCCCCAGGTGTGCTATTGCTTTGGTCTTTGACAACAATATCTTGAAATCGAATACTGGCCTGGCAGTCGTTGCGGAATCCAGCGGGTTTGGTTTAATAAATTCCTGCTTAACAAATTGGCCAAAATATGATTTTAGATAGTCTAACAGGACTAGGATTATCGTGAGAACAACACAGCTCATCAAAAAACCCAGGATAAATGAATAAAAAGGAAGTGTAAATATATAGAACGACACATCTTTTGCAAAAATTGGATCAGTTAAATTAAATGGTGTTTGCTTAAGATACTGAAGAATCTTAAACCATCCTGAAGAGACAACAAGACCAACCAATACAGATATTATTAAAGTGATGTACAGCTTAAATTTGAAAGGAAACTTGTCTTTCCCGGTGATTTTTGATGATATCCATAGATTAATGATAGCAAACAAAAAGAATATAAAAAATGCTGCAGCAAACAAGTTAATTTTAGAAAACAGGCTTATTAAAAAAATCTCCTTAAAACCAAGTGCATCAAACCATAAGAAATTAGTATATATCCTGGCTAAACTGGTTATAGAGAATATCAGCAGGATTATAACAGTCAAACCAAATCTTAGCATCCAATTCTTTCTCATAATATCTGGATATTTGAGGTAGTTTTTAAATCTTTATAAGTAACCTACTCCTTTATCCTTATGCAAGTATCGCAGAATTGAGAGATTTCTGAAATAGTTTTCTTGTCCGTATCTTCAACTACACTATAAATGATGGATTTAACATTCCATGCCCTGGCCTTTCCGCTAAGGCTGTGTATAAATTGAATTACATTCTTCTCACTGTTGTATAGCATTAGTGTAGTTAGCGAGTCTAATATAAGCACTTTATCATTGCCTTTAGGTATGCTTTCAAGAGCATGTCCGATAGCGATAGAAATATTAGTAAGTGATTGCGGCTGGCAAAAAAGACTTTTGCTTGTTCCATGCATTTCCGTCCTCCCGGCTACAGGTGTTGCACAATCAATAAAGAACATCTTATCAGTTTTGATGTTGTTTCTTTCCAATATCTTGGTTACAGTCATATAGGGTTTGGTAAAAGTTGTGTACACAAATACTGGTTTTTTTGTGTCGGAAATGTACTTTAAAACTTGAAAATTTGTCTGCTACACTAATTCGCTTGGAACAACAATAAATACCAGATCATTATTTTTTATTGACTCTAAGTCTAGTTTTACCAAAATTTCACCCGGTTTAGATTAATTATACAGATTTAATGCCTTTCTTGAATTTGTCAAGGGCAAGTGCCTGTCTTTGCTTCACAAAATACTTAATCATATCACTTTGGGTTATGATTCCGACAAGCTTTTTCCCCTTCATGACAGCCAATCTTTTGATGTTGTTCTTTTCCATTACAGCATCCGCATAATAGATATCCGCGTCAGGGCTGATTGATTTCAAAGGCGAACTCATGATTTCTTTTACATTTATTATGCAGCAATTTAAATTATTAGCCACACCCTCCCAGGCCACATCTCTCTCAGTGACAATTCCAACAGGATTTTTACCCTTTAGGACAATTAAGCACCCAATCTTTTTCTTGCGCATAGTTCTCGCAACAGATTGTATAGTATCCTTAACATCACAGGTCACGACCTTTTTTACCATTATTCTTTGGACTGCATAAACCATGGATATATTAAATTAATAAGTACTTTAAATAAATGTCGTTTTTAGTCTGCACAACCTTTAAATAATTCCATTGTAAACTCTTTTCTATGGACGAAGAAACCAAGCAAAACTACATCAAAGCAGGAAGGATCTCTGCAGAAGTATTGGAATTTGGAAAATCTTTGATAAAGAAGGGCAATTCAATTCTTGATTCAACTGAAAAGATTGAAAAGAAGATCTTTGAGTTAGGTGGAAAGCCTGCATTTCCTGTTCAGTTTTCCTGCGATCAAATTGCTGCGCATTTCTGCGTTGAAGATGATGACAAAACAGTATTTGATGAGCAAGTTATAAGCTTGGACTTAGGAGTTCACATTAATGGAGCAATCGGTGACACTGCATATACAATAGATTTATCAGGAAAATACGCTGATTTAGTCAAAGCAGCGCAAAAAGCCCTTGAAGAAGCATTAAAAATAGTGGATGTTGGGACTGAACTAGGTCAAATTGGAAAAGTTATCAATGACACAATCTCAGGTTACGGCTTTAATCCTGTAAGAAACCTTTCAGGCCACGGTCTGGATCTGTATAACATACATACAAAACCGACAATCCCGAATTTTGACACAGGAGACAAGACAACTTTAAAAAAAGACATGACTTTTGCAGTTGAACCGTTCGCAACAACCGGCTCAGGAGTTGTTGGAGAAAAAGGCCTGCCAACTGTATTCATGATGAAAAACAGGAAGCCTGTCAGAAGCCCTATAACAAGAGAAATCTTAAAGCAAATAGATACATATGAAAACTTGCCATTTGCAAAAAGATGGCTAACCCAAAGATTTGGAGCAAAAACAAACTTTGCAATAAAAGAATTAACCCAATTGGAAATTATCCATAATTACCCTCCTTTAGTTGAGGTTAACAATGGCATTGTATCGCAGGCAGAACATTCTGTTTTGATTGATGGTGAAGGGGAAGTTACAATATTAACAAAATTATGATTTTAATTTTTTTATAACATCATCAATACTCATTAACTCTTCCTTCCCGCTCTTCATGTCCCTTAACTTCAGTTTATTATCTTCCAGTTCTTTTTTTCCGACAAAAACAACGTATGGAATGCCTAAAGAATTAGCAAACTCAAGATTCTTGCTAGGACCCCTATCCATAGAATCAATATCTGTATTTATTCCAGCATCTCTTAATTTTTGAGCTATTTTCATGCTTTCGTCTAATGTCTTGATCGGAATGACATAAATTTTTGTATTGGTTTTCTGCTTATTTTTTTGTTTAATGGCATCGTAGATCCTGTCAACACCAAAGCTGACACCGACTGCCGGAAAATTTCCTTTGCCTAAGAATGCTCCAATCATGTTGTCATATCTTCCGCCGGCGCAGACAGAACTTTTTACATTGCTATTTTTGATGAACGTTTCAGCAACAGTCCCTGTGTAATAAGACAATCCTCTTGCTAAAGAAACATCAAAATCAGCTTCAAAGTTTATATTTTTCAGGAATTTCAATAATTGCTGTATCTCCTCCAAACCTTCAGATTCTTTTATCATATTCTTTATTTGCGCTATTTTTTCTTCATTATTCCCCTTTATGTTCAGGATATCGATTAT
>CEQE01148189.1_pt1 | contig 52586 bp, 45 predicted proteins | sample 356201 | NCBI WGS metagenome assembly CEQE01 (sample SAMEA2619970, study PRJEB7988) | marine metagenome | biome: marine biome (ENVO:00000447); feature: mesopelagic zone (ENVO:00000213) & marine oxygen minimum zone (ENVO:01000065); material: "saline water (ENVO:00002010), including plankton...
CTCGGTGAGCGCGGGCCGGTTCCACGTTTGCGGTGTCACCGCCACTGGCCCTGCCTACTGCTGGGGCGGCGGCAATTCGGGCAGGCTCGGCGACGGATTAGAGAAGAATAAGCCCACGCCAGTAGCCGTTGCGGCGCCGATATGTTGGTAATAAAACCTCATCAGCAAACCATCGAATAGCCTAGCCTGTCGCCGGGACCACGGTTCCACGAATGGCTTAATCGACAGCCAGCACCACCGTTCCCGTAGACGATAGGGAGCCGCCGGTGCCGTTGACCACCGATATCTTGGCGTTTCGGCTGGGGTCCCGTTTGCTCTTCACCTGACGGTCTCCCGCCTCGCCCCGCAGTTGCCGGACCGCCTCAACCAATAGGAAGCTGCCGTACATGCCGGGATGGGTGTATGATAGGCCGCCGCCGCTGGTGTTAAGCGCGAAATCGCCGCCGGGAGCAGTACGTTGGTTAGCAACGAAGTCCGCGGCCTCGCCCGGTGCGCAGAACCCCATGCTCTCGAGGGTCACCATCACCGTGTAAGTGAAGGAGTCATAGATCATCGTCAGGTCTAGGTCGTCGCGGGTGATGCCGGCCTGCTGCATGGATAGAGGGCCAGACCGTCGGGCCCATGTGGACGTGTAATCGGGCATCTGACTGACCATGTTATGGTCGTGCCCTTCCCCGGCACCTAGCACCCAGACCGGCGCTTTCTTGAGGCTCTTGGCCCGCTCGGCGGTGGTCACGATGATGGCCGCGCCGGAGTCGGTGACCAGACAGCAGTCGAACAGATGGAAAGGCCAGGAAACCCAGCGGGAGTCGTGGTACTCGTCGAAACTCATGGTGGTTTCGTGCATCATGGCCACAGGGTTGAGGTTGGCCCATTTTCGGGTGGCCACGGCGATCTCGGCCATGCCCTGGCGGGTTTTTTCTTCGCCGAACAGGTGCATGTACCGCGCGCAAGCCAAGGAGTAGTTGATCGGCGCGCCGATGATTCCGTAGGGCATTTCGTACTGAGTGACCGGTAGGTTGCCGTCGCCGGGGAACCGGGCCCTGGCCGAGCGGCCGGCCTGTCCGTGGGTGATCAACGCCACCTCGCAGTATCCGGCCCGGATGGCGGCCATGGCGTGGGCTACGTGAATCACGAAAGACGACCCGCCGACGGTGGTGCTGTCGGTGAATGTCGGGTGGATGCCCATGTACTCCGCCGTCACCAGCGTGGAGCCCCCAGCGGTGAGGAGGCCGTCAACGTCGTTCTTGGAAAGACCGGCATCCGCCAGGGCATTGTGGCCCGCTTCCGCGTGGTGTTGTAGAGAAGACTTATTCGGGACGGTGCCCATGACGTCCGATTCGGCGACTCCGACAATGGCGATATCCCGCTGTCCTATGGTCATCTGATAATCCTCGTTTGTTGCGTCTATTAAGCCAGGCGTGCTGAGGCACGACTGATACTACAACACCGCTCGGCACAGCACAACATCGCTGAAGCGGCGCTGATTCTCCGGAGACCCTAATATCACGAGCTCAAATAGATACAATGATAGTCTTTATCATGATAGAATAGTTTCGGACGGCCAGATGGCCCATCTTAAGTGGCTATCCGGCGTTTTGAGGTGCATATGCCCAGTAATTTCTGGATGATGATAAATAACGAAGAGAACTTCCGGATCACTCAAGACCGGGGGTTCACGCTTCTAGGTTTAAAAGCCCAGCACCGCCGCAAGGTGCAGAGAATCACCGAAGGCGACCGGGTGCTCTTATATATCTCCCATCTTCGCCGGTTTGCCGCCACAGCCACAGCCATGTCTTCATTCTATGAAGATGAGAAGCCGATCTGGGTCAACGAAGGCAGCACGGGTTTTCCCTACCACATCAGGCTGCAACCCGGCGTGATCCTGAAGGACGAGCAGTTCATCGACGCCAATATTCTGGCCCCGCGCCTGGAATACGTGAAACGGTGGAACCCTGAAGACTGGTACATGGCTTTTCAGGGGAACCTCCATCTGCTGCCTAAGAACGACTTCACGCTAATCGAAGAGGAGATGAAGAAACTCCACTTCGGGAAGGGCTACGTTCCAGCCGACTTCACACCGTCCGCCAATAATGGCCGCCGCCGGCGTTCCGGAGGACGGAGAAACCGGCAACCTCAGGATGATCAGGCCCAGCCAGACCAACAGGGCCAACAAGCTCAGCCCGGCCAACCGGTCCAGTCTACCTAGCCAACGAACTCGCTTGTGACGGCTTGCGGCGGGATTCCTTGATCGCCGCCGCAATCTCTTCCAGTACGTAAGGATCGGACTCGGTTGACTGTTCCAAGCCCTTGATAGCTTGAGTTGTTGCCATCTGACCCAGAGCCCAAGCAGCGTGACCGCGCACCAGCGGTTCGGCGTTCTTGAGGGCTGAAACCAGCGCCGGCACACCCGCTGTGTCTCGATTGTTCCCCAGGGCCACGCACGCATTCTTCTGCATGTCAACTCGCTTGGCCCGCATGATGGACGTGCCTTGGAACCGGGCTCGAAATTCCTCCTCTGACAGTGCAAGCAATTCCGCCAGGTCCAGCTTGCCGGAAGGGCCTACGGCCCCCGCCTTCTCTATCGGCTGCAGTGGTTTTTCGGCTTTGCGGTTGACCGGGCATACGTCCTGGCAGATGTCGCAGCCGAAGACCCAGTCCCCGATGAGCGGCCGCATATCCAGGGGGATAACTCCCCGGTTCTCGATGGTCTGGTAGGAGATGCAGCGGGCGTTGTCCAAGATGAATGGAGCGATGATGGCGCTGGTCGGGCAGTCGTCGATGCAACGGACGCAGGCGCCACAGGCTTTCTGCAACGCCGGGTCTGGCTCCAGGTCGAGGTCGGTGATCACCTGCCCCAATAGGACCCAGGAGCCGTGGGACGGTGTGAGGATGTTGGTGCTTTTGCCGAACCAGCCCAACCCTGACCGGGCCGCCGCCGCGCGGTCCAACATCGGGCCGTCGTCGACGTACCATTTGGCCTTGATTGAAGATTCCAGGCGCTCTTCCAGACCGCGTACCAGTGCTTTCATCCGCCGCTTCATGGCGCGGTGGTAGTTTTTCACGCTGGCGTAACGGGCCACCTTGCCGCCAGATGCGGTTGGCGTTTCATCGTCAAGGTAACTGAGACCCAGGCAGATGATCGAGCGTGCGCCCGGGAGCAGCGTCTGCGGGTCTGCGCCGCGTCGGACACGGGACTCGGTGTACCAGGGCAGGCCATCCATCTGCCCGGATTTGATGCGCGTCAGTGCGACATCCCGGTCTTGGGCGAACTCACCGGCCCGGGTGATCCGCACCAGGTCGAAACCGCACTGCATGGCGTATTCGGTGATCTGTCTTTTCAAGTCTAGCATCGCTTGCGGTGAAGTTTATCACTACCGGTCCTGGGTCTTCGGGTTGACAATATCTGGCGGAGAGCATCCCCCGCATCTGTCATCCTGAGTGAAGCGAAGGATCTACCAGGGTTTTGCTAAGCAACTAATGCACTGGCGCAGTTGCTCGGTGAGCCCAAGTTGCTTGGCAGATTCTTCGCTGCTGCGGCAAGGTCAGAATGACAGATGCGGGAGGTAGACTCGCCTACTGTGGCTCGCGTGAGTCGGATGAAAAATGCCGGTTGAAGCGCAGAACAAATGAAAGTTAAGGCGGCTCTTCCGCTAAAATTATAAGTTTTCGGACTGGAAGTGGCCTTGGTAGCCTTGGCTGGTGGCAGTTTCCATGCGGAAGAAGACCAACTGCATCACGCGGGCGCCTTGCTGCATCCGGTATCCCTGTGGGTGGTAGACCACCAGCAGGGCTTGGGAGCGTCCGTGGTACCCGGCGTCCCAGATTGCGGTGTGGACCCCAGCGCCGCTACGTAGCAGACTAGAACGGGGGCGCCCCAAAGCCATGACATCCAGGGGTAGGTTGACCACCTCGTTGAAAGTCACTAAGAAAGGACCAGGCTCGAGCTGCAGCCAGCCGTCGGGCCCGAACTCCAATGGCTCAGTCTCTGAGAGCACGCGGTCGGCGTCCTCGGCTCCCACCGCTCCCGGGGTAGCCATCCGGGCGACGTCGCGCACCGTCATGTCGAACCCGTTGGGCTGTAATTGGGCCTCAAGGGACAAGAAGTGCTCCACCAACGGTGGAGAGCCTTCGATCAAGTGGCCGATGGAATCGCGGTCGAGAGGTGTACCCGGCATCTTTATATCCAAAAAACGGACTGGGTAAAAATCAGGCCCGGACAGTCACATTTTCGATGGGTGGCTGATCCGGGCCGTTAGTTGCCTGGTCTGAGCTGCTCTGATGCGTTAATCGTGCATGAAGTCCTGGATGTCCTGAGGTAGGGGAACGAACTTGGGAATCTCGGTGATGATTGCCTGGGTGGTCATCATCATGCCGGCGATGCTCCCTGCGTTCTCCAGGGCCGACCTGGTGACTTTCACCGGGTCGATTATCCCGGCTTCTATCAGATTGCAGTATTCGCCTTTGTCGGCGTCGAAGCCCCAGTCAGCTTCTCCGTTCCGCACGGCGTCCAAGACCACCTGGCCCTCGTGGCCAGCGTTGTCCGAGATGAGCATCAGTGGCGCGCTAAGAGAGTCCCTGACCATCCGAACACCCAGGGCCTGGTCGCCTTCAAGGGTCTTTACTAGGTCGTTTAACACGTGTCCGGCCCGCACCAAGGCAACTCCGCCGCCGGGCACGATGCCTTCTTCGATGGCGGCCCTAGTGGCGGAAAGGGCGTCTTCAGCCCTGGATTTGCGCTCGTTAATCTCGGGCTCGGTGGCGCCGCCGATCTTGAGAACTGCTACACCGCCCACCAGGGCGGCCATGCGCTCCTGAAGTTTCTCGCGGTCGTAGTCGGAGCTGGTCTCTTCTATCTGAACCCGTAGTTGGTCGAGGCGTTCCTTGATTGCGTTGTCGTCGCCCCGGCCCTCTACGATCGTGGACTCGTCCTTGGTGGCGACCAAGCGCCGGGCGGAGCCCAGCATCTCGATCTCGGCTTCCTCGACCTTCAGTCCCCGGTCGGCGCTGATGACGGTGCCGCCGGTGACGATGGCGATATCTTCTAACAGGGCCTTGCGGCGCTCTCCGAAACCCGGGGCCTTGATGGCCACGCAGTCGATGGTGCCGCGGAGTTTGTTGACCACCAAGGTTGACAGGGCTTCGCCGTCAACGTCCTCGGCGATAATCACCAGGGAGCGGCTGTTGGCCTGGAGCAGCTTCTCCATGATTCCGATAACGTCGTTGGGGGCGCTGACCTTCTGGTCGGTGATTAGGAACATCGGATTGTCGATGGCGACTTCCATGCGTTGGGTGTCGCTGATGAAATGGGGAGAGAGGTAGCCTCGGTCGACCCGGACTCCCTCCACGAATTCCAGCTCGTCCAGTAGGGATTTTGATTCTTCAATAGTAACCACGCCGTCCCGGCCCACCTTGTCGAGCGCGTCGGCCAGCAGTTCGGCGATGGGTTCTTCGTGGGCGGACAGGGCGGCCACACGGGCAACACGGGCCCGGTCTTCCACTGGGATGGCCATGGTCTTTAACTCTGCGACCACGGCGTCCACGGCCATGTCCACACCGTCCCGGATCCCGATGCCGTTGGCGCCGGAGGCCACGTTCATGAAGCCGTTGCGTACGATGGACTGAGCCAGGACCACCGAGGTGGTGGTGCCGTCGCCAACCGCGTCGTTGGTCTTGGAGGCGGCCTCTTTGACCAGTTGGGCGCCCAGGTTCTCATAGGGCTCAGGGAGCTCGACCTCTTTGGCCACGGTGACACCGTCGCTGCAGACTATGGGCAGACCGAACATGCGGCTGAGCAGCACGTTGCGGCCGCTGGGGCCCAGGGTCAACCCGACGACTCGTTTAAGTTCATCCACGCCACGCATCAAGCTGGCGCGGGCGTCCTCATCAAATGTTAGTTGCTTGTCCGCCATGGCCGTCTCCTCGTTCTTTTAACTGGCGTCGCCACGATGTGCCAGCGGCGCGAATGTATACCGACATTTATAGGCTGTGGAAGTGAGAGACTCCCAATTCAAAATCATGCGTCAGACGAGCCGAATTGTCAACCGGGCGCGACGACTGCTAATGCCTTCCAGGCACGAAAAAGCCTACTTAGGATTGTATCAGCGGTATCACGCCCTCCAAACCGTCCACCTGCTCGGCCAGATGGCGGACGGTAACTCCCAGGGCCGGGTGCACCGATTCCGGGGCCAACTCGGCCAACGGCACCAGCACAAAGGCCCTCAGATGCAGGCTGGCATGGGGGACGATCAGGTCCGGTTCATCTACCACCAGGTCTTCCAACAGCAGGATGTCTATATCGATCAGCCGGGGGCCCATGCGGGGTCCGTCTTCCCGTCCCATGTCTAGTTCCAACTTCTTGACCCGCTCCAGTAGTTCGGCGGGTGGGATGGACGTGGCGATCTCGGCCACGATATTAAGAAACTTGGGTTGATCGGTCAGACCCCACGGTTCGGTCTCGTAGACGCCTGATGTTCGCAGCACAGCCAGGTCAGGCCGGGCGTTCAGGGCATTGATGGCATCGGCCAGGTTTTTTTTGCGGTCGCCCAGGTTGGCGCCGAATCCTAGGTAGCCGTTCAAGAGGCTTTCCAACCCTGGGGCCGCCAACCGCGCACCACGGCGTCAGTGACCCGGCAGACCCGCGCCATCTCCTTGACGTCGTGCACCCGTACCAGGTCCGTGCCGCCGGCGATGGCCAGAGACACAGTGGCCGCCGTGGCCTCGATCCGCTGGTCGGCTGGCAGGTCCAGCAATCGTCCCAAAGTGGACTTGCGGGAGGTGCCGACCAGAATGGGACAGCCAACCACCTTGAGAGCGGGCAGCCCGGCCAGGACTGCCAGGTTCTGGTCTGGGGTCTTCCCGAAGCCAATGCCGGGGTCGATGATGATGTTTTCTTGGGGCACTCCGGCTTCTATGGCAGTCTTGACGCTGGTCTGTAGGCTAGCTACCACGTCCGGAACCAAGTCTGTATATCGTGTGCCCTTCTGGTTGTGCATCAGGACCAGACCGGCCCCGGATTCTGCCGCGACTTTCGCCAACTCGGGCTCGGCTTTCAGGCCCCAGATGTCGTTGATGATAGTTGCCCCCGCGTCGACAGCGAGCCGGGCCACCTCAGCCTTGTAGGTGTCCACGCTGATGGGCAGGCTAACTTCACCGGCCACGGCTTCCAATGCCGGCATGAGTCTTGCCAACTCTTCATCCAAGGAGACTTTATCATGGCCCGGGCGGGTCGACTCTGCGCCGATGTCCAAGATGTCAGCCCTCTCTCCTTGAAACCGCAGTGCCTGTTCCACCAGCGCGGAGACATCGCCGGCCAGCCCGTCGCCTGAGAATGAGTCAGGGGTCACATTGATGACGCCCATCACGTAGGTGCGGACGCCCCAGACCAACGTTTCATCGTTGGCCACGGTCAGTCCGGTGAGGGGTGTCTGGACTTTGGGCATGGACTGGAATCTCCGGCTTGATTGAGGGGATAGACGCCTATGAATGGCCTCATTTTATCACTGTGGGCCGTGCTCAGACTCCTTGCTCCTCAATCGGCGGGTCTGCTACGATTAACCAGGCTCGACCAGACACAACATACAGCGAGATCTCTGTTGGATTGCCTTGAGATTCGCTCTGCGATATTCGGACCCGGCGGGAGGGGCTGTGACTGCGGAAAAACGCCAGATCGACGAGAAGATCGATTCCCTGAACGCCATGCGCCAAGAGTCCCAGAAGGGCGGTGGCCAGGACCGGATAGACCAGCAACACAGCAGGGGCAAGCTGACCGCCCGCGAGCGTTTGAACCTACTGATGGACGAGGGCACCTTCGAAGAAATGGATCCTTTCGTCACCCACCGGGCCACCGACTTCGGCCTGGGTGACCGCCAGGTTCTGGGCGACGCCGTTGTCACCGGCTATGGCCAGGTAGAAGGCCGACAGGTCTTCGCCTTCGCCCAAGACTTTACAGTGATGGGCGGTTCGCTCTCCGAGGCCGTCAGCCTGAAGATCTGCAAAATGTTGGACCTGGCAGTGAAATCGGGCTGTCCCGTGGTCGGGTTGAACGACTCCGGCGGGGCCCGCATTCAGGAAGGCGTGACCAGCCTGGCTGCCTACGGCGACATATTCCTGCGTAACACCATGTACTCCGGCGTCATTCCCCAGATCTCTGTCATCGTCGGCCCCTCGGCCGGCGGCGCAGTCTACTCCCCGGCTATTACCGATTTCGTCTTCATGGTCAGGGGCACTGGCCAGATGTACATCACCGGCCCCGACGTGATCAAGGCGGTGACCGGCGAAGAAGTGACCCACGAGAGCCTCGGCGGTGCGGCAATCCACGCCACCCGCAGCGGAGTCGCCCATTTCGTATACGAGACCGAAGAAGAATGCATCAACGAGGTGCGGCACCTGCTGAGCTTCCTACCCAGCAACAACCTTGAAGACGCCCCGCAAGAAGCCACCGACGACCCAGCCACACGCCGGGAACCCGACCTGCGCTATCTGGTGCCCGACGACGCCAACCGCCCCTACGACATGCGGGAGGTCATCTACAAGATCGTCGATGATGAAGAGTTTATGGAGGTCCATCAGAACTTCGCCCCCAACGTAGTGGTGGGGTTTGGCCGCATGAATGGACGCTCCATCGGCCTGGTGGGCAATCAGCCAGAGTATCTGGCCGGGGTTCTGGACATTGATGCGTCAGCCAAGTCAGCCCGCTTCATCCGGTTCTGCGACTGCTTCAACATCCCCATCGTGACTTTGGTGGACGTCCCGGGGTTCATGCCTGGCGTGGATCAGGAATACGGCGGCATCATCCGCCACGGCGCCAAGCTGATCTTTGCCTACGCTGAAGCCACGGTGCCCAAAATCGCCGTCATTACCCGAAAGGCCTACGGCGGCGCCTACATCGTCATGAGTAGCAAGCACCTGCGCTCGGACATCAACCTGGCATGGCCCTCAGCGGAGATCGCTGTCATGGGGGCCGAGGGCGCGGTTAACATCATCTACCGCAGCGAGATAACCGAGGCCAAAGATCAGGACGCGAAGCGCCAAGAACTGATCAAGGAATACCAGGACCAGTTCACTACACCCTACATCGCCGCCAGCCGTGGGTTCCTGGACGACGTAATCGACCCGGCCGACACCCGCGTCCAGATCATCAAGGCCCTAGAGATGTTGCAGAACAAGCGCGACAGCCTGCCGGCCAAGAAGCATGGGAATATTCCGCTGTAGTTGATGGCGGATGGCGAACGCCTCAACTCCGACTTCGTCGGACCTAACCCTCTCCCATGCGTGGGAGAGGGTTAGGTCCCGTATTGTCCCTTCCCCCGTCGCAATGGGGGAAAGTTAGGATGGGAGCTTTGCTTGCCGGCAGGTTGCCTTGTCAGAAATCACTGATCGCAGCCCATCCCCAGCCCCTGGCTTTTGTATTAGAATACCCGTGCCCATTCAGAGCAACTTTAGGAGACATTTATGGAGTTCGGCGTTTTCTACCAGCTTCCGTGCGCGGTAGACCAAACTCCCGCCGCCCGCATCCAGGACACTATCGCCCAATGCCAACTGGCCGACGAACTAGGCTTCGACGCCGCCTGGCTGGCGGAACTGCACTTCAACCCACGGTTCTCGGTGATGTCGGCCCCCTTGATGATTGCGTCGGCCATCGCCCAGACCACCAGACGCATCCGAATCGGCAACGCCATAAGCCTGGTGCCGTTGCACCAACCGATGCGTCTCGCTGAGGAAGTGGCGACCCTGGACGTGTTGTCCAACGGCCGTGCCATCTTTGGCGTGGGCCGGGGCTCAATGTCCACCCACTTTGAGGGCTACGGCATCGACCAGGAAGAGGGTCGAGAACGGTTCATTGAGGGACTCGAGTTGATATTCGGGTTGTGGGATCAAGAAGATTTCACCTACGACGGCAAGTATTATCAGGCCCACGGATTCGGGGTGACGCCTAGGCCGATACAGCAGCCCCATCCGCCCGTGTACGTGGCCGCCAACAGCCCAGACACCTTTGGCATCGTCGGTTCGCTGGGCCACAGTATCCTGGTTGCGCCGACCATCGTGACCACGGAAGGCGCCCTGGCTGGGCTTGCGTCTTACCGGGCTGAACTCGCCGAGAACGGCCACTCTGCCGCAAATGTGAAGATCAACGTGAACGTGCCCATGCACGTGGCCGCCACCGAGGAAGAAGCCAGGGCCGGGTTCACCAAGACCATCGACAACTACCTGGGGACGCTTCGGGACATCGGCCGGGCCCGCGGGGCGAGCAAGGGTTCTAGCCGGGCCGATAGCCTGACGGCCGATATAGTGATGGAAGAGTTTGCCGCCGTGGGCACGCCGGATCAGGTGTCCGCCAAGCTGGAGCAGCTCAAAGAGATTTACGAGCCTCAGGAATTCATGTGCTGGTTCAACATCGGAGGTATGCTGCCGCACGCCGAGGTTGAGAGTTCGATGAGGCTATTTGCAAAAGAGGTCATGCCCCGGTTCCAATAGCCCGGCTATGAGGTAATCCCCATGAGCTCATCCGAGTCGTTGTTTGAGCATGGCAGAAAGGCCCAGGCGGAGCGCGACGCTCCACTTGCCGACCGGATGCGGCCCAGTACCTTCGACGAGTTCGTGGGCCAGGACCAGATCGTCGACCCAGACCGCGTGCTCCTGAAGTCCATCGCCGCTGGGCGCCTGCCGTCCATCATTCTATGGGGGCCGCCGGGCACCGGGAAGACTACCCTGGCGCGGCTAGTGGCCACGTCCACACAATCCGACTTTCAGCCCGTCAGTGCCGTCACATCCGGTGTTGCCGACCTGCGGCGCATCGTGGCCGAAGCTCGAGACCGCAAGGGCATGCACCAGCAGTCGACGATCCTGTTCGTAGACGAGATACACCGATTCAACAAAGCCCAACAAGACGTCATCCTCCCCCACGTGGAGGATGGCACCATCACCTTCATCGGCGCGACCACCGAAAACCCGTCATTCGAGGTCATCGCCCCCCTGCTCTCACGCTGCCGGGTGTTCTCTCTGCAGAGTCTGGAGCCCGACCAGATGAAAGACATCGTTAACCGGGCTCTGTCCGACTCTTTACGGGGTCTGGGCCCATTGAATGCAAGCTTGGTTGAAGACGCCCTGGACCACTTGGTGAACATCGCCAACGGCGATGCGCGCATCGCACTGAACGCCCTGGAGACGGCGGCCTATGCCTTCACTCCCGACGCGGATGGCAAGCGGCTGATCGACCTGGAGACCATTGCCGACGCCCTACAACGACGCACACCGATGTACGACAAATCGGGGGAGAGCCATTACGACACCATCTCGGCCTTCATCAAGTCTGTCCGGGGGTCGTCGCCTGACGGCGCCCTGTACTGGCTGGCCAAGATGATCGAATCGGGGGAAGACCCGCTGTTCATCGCCCGCCGCCTGGTGATACTGGCTTCCGAGGACATCGGCCTGGCTGAACCCCAGGCGTTGTCGGTGGCCATGTCAGCTCAGCAGGCGGTGCACTTCTTGGGCATGCCGGAGGGGTGCATACCCCTGGCGGAGGCGACGGTCTACCTGGCCACCGCGCCTAAGAGCAACTCGGCCTACGAGGCACTGAATCAGGCCATGAGGGACGTGCGTGAGCAGGCCAACGAGCCGGTGCCGATACACTTGCGCAATGCCGTCACCGGGATGATGAAGGACATGGGGTACGGCAAGAATTACAAGTATTCCCACGACTACGAGGGCAATTTCGAGGGGCAGGAGTATCTACCGCCGTCACTCAAAGGAAGGCGGTACTATCAGCCCAGCGAAGAAGGGGCGGAGCAAGAAATTGGAAAACGGCTCAGACAGTGGTGGGGCAGCAAGACGGACGACGAAGGCGGTCAAGCTCTAGAAGATTCCAACGCCTAGGTCGACGTGAAGATCTGGACGTCCCGCTCTATGTGATACGCCTCGGATGACTTGTTGGTTTCCACCACGGCTTTGAGACGCCACGAGACGGTGGTGTGACCGTTCTGCACCGTGGGCAAGGTCCGCGATGGTACCGGCAGGCTGAAGGCCCATACGTATGGCTGCTTTGAAGTCAATTGAACATCGCTTTCCAGGGTCACCCGCTCCCGGACAGACTCGTCATCGCGGTCACCCGCTTTCTCCGAGCTGTGCAGTTCCATGCGGATATTCTTGGCCTGGTCCGTTACGTTCATCCGCGCCCGAAGTTCACCCTCCAGGTAGCCGCCGGCGCCGACAACGTCGTTCACCAGCACCATGGCTAGGATGCAGCCGGAGAAGGTTGCCTCTTCGGTCAGATCCGCGGCGCTACGGCCGGGGTTGACCACACGAATAGTCAGCACCGTTATCTCCTGGGACTTGGTGACCGAGTCACCGGACTCCATCTCCAACCGGCCCGTGACTGCCCATGACACCTGGGCGATGGAACCGTGGATCGTGGGCGGGGCCTCGTTGGGTAACCGGAACCTGGCGTACCGGACAAGGGGCTCGGATCCGTCGATCTCGGTGTCGGCGATGAATGATTGGACCAGCGGTTGTTTCAGAGCAGAGTGGGTTTCCAGTCTTCCTTGCCCACTGTCATAGGGCGATTCTTTTTGCCACCACTGTTCGGTGCAGGTCAATTCCACCTGGCCGGACTTGATCTTAAGCGCCTTTTTCGACCGTATCGTCACCTTGATGTCTATTGTGCCGCCGGGCCGTGACGACCCGCCGGTTGTTTCGATTTCAATCTCCGCCGTAGGGCGGCGAAACCAAGAAAGAATGCGTTCTAGAACCTGTGCACCTCCCTATGCGTTATCGATGCGCCCGTAGTTCGACCTATCCTATCAATCCGGGCCGGGCATCTGAGAGCATGGTAATGGCGAAAGGCGGAGTAGGCAACCCACCAGCTCTGCCGCTTTAGGTCGTTTCCTGTTTTTTCGAGAGATTTGCCACGGTTTGATTAATCAAAGACGTGGTCCCGCAAGAAAGCGTAGACCACGTGCCCCGCAGATATGGCCAGGGCAGCGCAGGCGATATAAAACGTGCGCAATTGTAGCGTACGAGACCGCTCGTCTGGTGGTAGGTCGGCCACTTAGATAGCCTCCAAGGCCCGGATTACGTCGTCGGAGCCGGTCACTTCCGCCTGGCGCGGGAAGATGCGCTGGGTCAGGAATTCGTGGACTTCGACGTCCGAGTCGGCACAGCAGTCCTCGACAACGATCAGATTGTAGTCCAGATCGGCCCCGTAGCGGACGGTGGATAGCACCACGCCGCTGGTGGCATAGCCGAAGATCACCAGGTCGTGGATGTCGTTCGACCTTAAAGCCACGTCCAGGCCGGTGCCGTAAAGGGCGTTCACCCGGTGCTTGCCCACCACCACCTCGCCTTGGATTGGACGGACCGAGGGGTGGATAACGTCCATGGGGTCAGGGACCGAGGTCTGGCCCGAAGCCTTCCGCCGGCTGAAGGTCTTGTTCCGCTGCCCGATCTCCGGATAGCCCGGCCGGAACACGGTGGCGCAGTAGCAGACCATTGCCCCGGCCTTTCGGGCTGCGGCCTGCACCGCGGCAGCCTTATCGACCACGCCACGCTCGGTGGCATGAGGCAGGGAGTTCATCATCTCGGCATAAAAGTCGGCGATGAGTACTGCCGTGTGGCCGCGTTCCAGGTTCAAGTCAGGCATGATCAGCCCCTATCCCTGCATTCCCCGGACAACTTGGGAGGTGTGGGAGAGCGCCTCTTCCACATCGTCGCCGGAGATATGCCGGTGGGTCACCATGCGCACGGACCGCTCTCCGGGGTAGGAGACCAGCACATCGGCGTCTTTCAACGCCTTGATGAAATCGGTGGCCGCGCCAACCTTCTCATCGATGTCGAAGATGACGATATTGGTCTGGATGCTGTCGGCGTCAACGGTCAGACCGTTGATGTTGGCCAGACCCGCGGCCAATCGGCGGGCGTTCTGATGGTCTTCGGCCAGACGGTCAACCATGGTGTCCAGGGCCACCAGTCCGGCGGCGGCCAGAATACCGGCTTGGCGCGTGCCTCCGCCGACCATCTTGCGCCACCTTGTGGCTTCTTGGATGAAATCCTTGGAGCCAACCAACACTGAACCCACCGGGCAGCTTAGGGCTTTGGACAAGCAGAAACTGGCGTCATCTACGTCGCGGGTCAGCTCCGACACCGGTACTTCCAGGGCCACCGCGGCGTTGAAGATGCGGGCGCCGTCCAGGTGCACCGCCACTCCGGACCCATGGGCCACATCGCAGACAGCCTTGGTTTCGGCGGGCGTCATGACCATGCCGCTGCATCGGTTCTGGGTGTTCTCCAGGCAGACGATCTTGGTCGCGGCCACGTGCGGGTTGCCGGCGGGCCGGATGTTGCGGGCCACGTCCTCGGCGTCGATGCCGCCGCTGGTGCTCTGCGGGATCAGTCTGGTTTGAACGCCGGCCAGGGCGGCCTGTCCGCCGCCTTCGTTCCAGAACATGTGGGCCTGGTTGCCCATGACGATCTCGTCGCCATGGTTGCAGTAGGTCAGGGTAGCCAGGAGGTTGCTCATGGTGCCGCTGGAGGTAAGCAGGCCCGCTTCGTGCCCCAGCAAGGCGGCAGACCGCTCCTGTAACTCATTGATGGACGGGTCTTCGCCGTAAACATCGTCGCCCACCTCGGCCTCGGCCATGGCCCGGCGCATCTCGTCGGTGGGTTTGGTGACTGTGTCGCTACGCAGGTCGATCAATGCCATTTGAAAGTCCCTCCCAATATGCCTGTCAAGACTACGCGATATTCTAGCAGGATTGCGCCTACAACGGGCAAAACCCGGCCAGATTCTTGCCAAAGGCCGTGCGGTTACCTAAGATGGATATACTTGAACTAGGAGCAATTATCTTGCGACAAAGCGCCGTCTCCTTCGATGCAGATGGACTAACTTTTGAAGGGGTTGTGACCCAACCAGACGATGGCACTGGCCCTTGGCCGGGCGTGGTCATCTGCCATCCCCACCCGCTTCACGGCGGCAACATGGACAACAATGTGGTCTTAGCCTTGGCTTTGGGGCTCGCCCAGGAAGGTTTCGTCACTCTGCGGTTCAACTTCCGCGGCGTGGGCAGCAGTCAGGGCGAACACACGGAGGGTGAAAGAGAGTCCCAAGAAGTGCAGGGTGCATTGGACCTGATAAAGGCCTGGCCCGACACAAATGGCAAGACCGGTCTCACCGGTTATTCCTTCGGCACTTCGGTGATCTTGGGACATAGCGAGCTGTACCCCGAAGCCGATGCCATCGCGTTGGTGTCACCGCCCTTCCGCGCCATCGAAGGGACGGCCCTGAAAGAATCCAAAGTCCCCGCTTTGATCGTTACAGGAGACAGAGACCGGTTGGTGGACTCGACCCAATTGGATGCGGAGTTGTCCAGTTTCAATAACGCCCCCGAGTTCAAGCTATTCAACGGCGTGGACCATTTTTGGTACGGTCAGGAAGCCCGTTTGGTGCCGGAAGTCGCCCGGTTTTTTTCTGAGAGATTGAAGTAATCCGACCTTTGGCATTTTCCGAGGCGGACCCGGAGACCCATACGTGAGCGCCGATACCCCCCGCATCCCCATCTACAAGGACTTTGTCCTGATTCAACTGGCGTCTCTGATCTTCGTCGTTGACCAGTTCAGCAAATTCTTGGTCCGGGATCAGCTTAGTTTCCGAGAGTCGTTCCCTGCAGACGGCTTCTTCCGCTTTACCCACACCTTCAATACCGGCAGTGCCTTCGGCATCTTTAGAGACCAGAACACGCCCCTGATCCTGGTCTCTTTCCTGGGCATCGCCATCCTGATCATGATCTACCGCAGCCAACGTGTGCCCACCGGCCTGTTGCGGCTGAGCTTGGGTCTGCAGATCGGCGGGGCGATGGGGAACCTAATCGACCGGCTGCGCTTGGGCCACGTAACCGACTTCGTGGATGTCGGCACCTGGCCGATCTTTAACGCGGCCGATGCTTCCATCATCACAGGCCTGGTCATCCTGGCGTACATCTTTATCATCGCCGACCCAGGCGACAACAAAGATGGCAGTGTTCTGAGTGGATACGGTTGGTGCCCGGTCTGTGACGGCGATATGCGCACGTTGATGGGCGGCGGTTGGCGTTGCTCTACCTGTGGCGTGCGGGAGAGCCTCATCGGTGAACCTCTGTTCGGGGACCGCATGGTGGAGGAACTCACCGGAGACCAAAAGCTTTGACCACCGAGACCGCGAATCACGAATTTCGAGTAACGGAAGACCAGTCCCGTCTCGACCAATATTTGGCCGGGCAGGACACCGGACTGAACCGCAGCCAACTGCGGCGGTTGATCGTCGATGGGCAAGTGTTGGTCAACGGCGGACCGGCCAAACCTTCCAACAAGGTGCGGGCCGGCGACCTGGTCTTGCTGTCCGTCCCCCCATCCAGAGAATCCAACCTGGTGGCCCAAGACATACCCGTGACCGTTGTCTACCAAGATGAGAACTTGGTCGTCGTCGACAAGCCCGCCGGCCTGGCCGTTCACCCGGGGCCGGGCCACTCTGACCAGACCCTGGTCAACGCACTGCTGGCCATGTGCCCCGACATCCAGGGCATCGGCGGGGAGATCAGGCCTGGTATAGTTCACCGCTTGGACAAGGACACTTCAGGGCTGATGATGGTGGCCAAGACCCACCAGGCGCATCTCGACCTATCATCCCAGATCAAGGCCCGGCAGGTCACCAAGGGTTATCTGGCCTTGGTCGAGGGTACCCCCAAACCCCTTGAGGGTAAGGTCGACGCCCCGGTGGGACGCCACACACGCCGCAGGACCCGCATGGCCGTGGTCGTGGGCGGCAAAGAAGCTCGCACCGGCTACAAGGTCCGGGAGCAGTTCTCCGGTCATAGCTTGCTGGAGCTTTACCTGGAGACCGGCCGCACCCACCAGATCAGGGTACACATGGCCCACATCGGCCACCCGCTGGTTGGCGACACCATCTACGGGAAGGCGAGCCCTCTAGTAGAGCGGCACTTTCTCCACGCCTTCCAATTGGGCTTCAAACACCCAGCCACCGGGGAGCCTCTGGAGTTCCAGACCGGCCTGCCATCTGACTTGGCCCTAGCTGTGGACACCCTGCGCAGCGGTTAGCCGGGGCCAATTCAGATTTGTTTTACCTGGGTTGGGTCCCTCGACAGGCTTGGGATGAGCGGGTTTTTATACGCCGGCCGACCCAATCCGATATCACGGCATTGGTCGGAACGACGGAAATTGTCCCATCTTCCGTGAGAGGGTTAGGGTGGGAGCGAGCCTCCGCATTAGTGATCCAACAACCGCCAAATGACGGTGGGTGGCCAGCCGACCCTCGGATTCACCCCATATCCATCGTGCCTGGCAGCCCGAGATTACCGGGTGTGCGTGCTACAATGGTCGGTGGGGTCGGTGGCCATCATTATTCCCTTGGAGAGTAAAATTGCCCGGAGAAATCCGTGTTCGGTTCGCGCCCAGCCCTACCGGATTGCCGCATATCGGCAACATCCGGACAGCCCTCTTCAACTGGCTTTTTGCCCGCCACCACAGCGGTAAATTCATCGTCCGGGTTGAAGATACCGACCAGGCGCGTCTAGTACCAGGGTCCATTGAGGCGATGTTGGATGGCCTCCGCTGGCTGAATATCGATTGGGACGAGGGCCCCGAAGTCGGCGGACCGTTCGGCCCCTATTTCCAATCGGAAAGGCTGGATATCTACCACGACCTTGCTGAGCGATTGGTCTCCCAGGGCAACGCCTACCACTGCTACTGCGCCCAGAAACCGTCGTCCAACGATGACGAAAGGCAACGCGACCGCCGTGTGTCGGCCAGTGCCGACTGCAACTGCCGTGGCCTGACCCCAGAAGAGATCGTCGAATTGAGTGGAGGACAGGAATCGAACGTCGTCCGGTTCGCCATGCCCAAAGAGGGAGTCACCAGAGTCAACGACCTGATCCGGGGAGAGGTCGAGTGGCGCAACGAGACGCAGAACGACTTCATAATCCTGAAGTCCGACGGCTTCCCCACCTACCACCTGGCCGTGGTAGCCGACGACCATCTGATGGAGATCAGCCACGTGATGCGGGCCGAGGAATGGCTGCCTAGCACGCCCCGCCACCTGCAATTGTTCGAAGCCCTGGGCTTCGAGCCGCCCCAGTTCGCCCACCTGCCGATGATCATGGGGATGGACGGGACCAAGCTTTCCAAACGTCACGGCGCCACAGCTATCGGCGAGTACAAGGATGCCGGGATACTGCCCCACGCTCTGCTCAATTTCATGGTGTTGCTGGGGTGGTCGCTGGACGACAAGACCGACGTTGTTACGTCCCAGACCGTGATCGACAATTTCACTCTGGACCGGATCACCAAATCGTCGGCCATCTTCGACCAGGTCAAGCTGCAATGGATGAACGGGATGTACATCCGTGAGCTATCCCCCGAGCAACTTGCCGGCGAGATGGTCCCATTTTTGGAGCGTGACCTTCCCAAAGACATGCTTCCCGTGGACCGAGAATACCTGCGGCAGATTGCTCCCCTGCTCCAAGAACGCATGAAGAGCTTGGAGGAGTCTGCCGATAGCACCTTGTACTTCTTCCAGGCTAACGAAGGGTTCGACACTGAAACATTGGTGCAGAAGGGCATGGACCGGGATTCAACTCTGTCCGCCCTCAAGGCAGCCCTGGATGACCTGGACGCTGCCGACGATTACGCGCCCAAGAAACTAGAAGAGATGCTGACGGCCACTGGCGAGAAACTGTCTTTGTCTCGCCGCCAATTTTTTGGCGTCCTGCGGGTCGCCGCCACCGGCCGGGCCGTATCGCCGCCGCTGTTTGAGATGATGGAAGTCATGGGTAAAGACCGCACCGTGAGCCGCGTAAAGAACGCCCTTGAGCGCTTTGGCGCCGCCAACTAACGGGCTATAAACACAGGAATTAGATAAGAATGACACAGGCTGAAACATCAGTTGACTTCGTCCGCGGAATAATCGCCGACGACAACAGGTCTGGTAAATTCGACGGCCGCGTGATCACCCGTTTCCCTCCGGAACCCAACGGGTACCTTCACATCGGCCACGCCAAGTCCATCTGCCTGAATTTTGGCATCGCCGCGGAGTTTGACGGGGCCTGCAACCTGCGGTTCGACGACACCAACCCTTCCAAGGAAGAGGTCGAGTACGTCGAATCCATCCAAGAGGACGTCCGCTGGCTGGGCTTCGACTGGGGCCAGAACCTGTTCTACGCCTCAGACTATTTCGGCCAGCTATATGAGTACGCCACCCAACTCATTGAGAACGGCAAGGCGTACGTCTGCGACTTGACCGGCGATGAGATACGCGAATATCGGGGAAACCTGGCTGAGCCCGGCAAGGAGAGCCCCTACCGCGACCGCTCTGTCGAAGAGAACCTCTGGTTATTCCAGCAGATGCGGGCGGGCGAGTCCGATGAAGGAACTCACACGCTTCGGGCCAAGATAGACATGGCCTCACCCAACCTGAACCTCCGGGATCCGGTACTCTACCGCATACAAAAAGAGACCCACCACCGGACCGGGGATGAGTGGCCTATCTACCCGATGTACGACTTCGCCCACGGGCAGTCCGACTCCATCGAGAACATCACTCACTCCGTGTGTACGTTAGAGTTCGAGGACCATCGTCCCCTCTATGACTGGTTCCTGGACGAGTTGGGGATTTACCACTCCCAGCAGATCGAGTTTGCCCGGCTGAACCTCACCTACACGGTGCTCAGCAAACGCCGGTTGATCCAACTGGTCGAAGAGGGCTATGTCAACGGCTGGGACGACCCGCGCATGCCCACCATATCGGGATTGCGCCGCCGGGGTTACACCCCCGAGGCCGTACGTAATTTCTGTGACCGCATCGGCGTGGCCAAGCGGGACAACACCGTAGATATGGCCCTGCTGGAATACACTTTGCGGGAGGACTTGAATAAAAGATCGCCCAGGGTGATGTCTGTGCTGGACCCGCTCAAGGTTGTGATCGAGAACTACCCCGAGGGCAAGTCCGAAAAGATCGTCTCGGTGAACAACCCTGAGGACATGAGTATGGGTGAAAGAAGCATACCGTTCTCCCGGACTGTGTACATCGAGAAAGACGACTTCCGGGAAGAGCCTCCGCCCAAGTTCTACCGTCTGTCACCGGGCCGCGAGGTGCGATTAAAGGACGCCTACTACATCACCTGTACTGGAGTAGTGAAGGACGAGACCACCGGAAAGGTGATCGAGTTGCGCGCCACCTACGACCCGGAAACCTACGGCGGGACTTCTGTCGATGGCCGGAAGGTTAGGGGCACTTCCCATTGGGTGTCGGTCGACCACGCCGTGGACGCCGAAGTGCGTATCTACGACCACCTGTTCGCCAAGGAAGACCCCGACGTTGTTCCGGAAGGAGGCGACTTCAAGGACAATCTGAACTCGGAGTCTCTGGTGGTGGTGTCGGCCAAGGTGGAGCCGGGTCTGGACAAGGCAAAGCCGGGGGAGAGGTTCCAGTTTCTGCGTCAGGGCTATTTCGTCGTCGACCCCGATTCCACGCCGGAAGCCCCGGTGTTCAACCGGACGGTGGCGCTACGGGATACATGGTCGCGCATGGACCAGTCCCGCAAGAAAGGTTAGTCGTTAGCGAGGCGTCCCAAGGTTATCTCAAAATAAATTACGACCGACTGATGGGCCCTTCGACAGGTCCGATTTCATCGCGATTCTGTCCGAGCTCAAGAAGAGCGGATTTGGGGATGATTTGTCATTCCTGCGAAGACAGGAATCCAGGCAAACCGAACAGTCCGGAGATTCGGTCGTGGTCTTCTTCCGCAGGAGGACGTTGAACCACTTTTCTGCCACGAACCATACTGAGGCGGAAAGGTCCTTCGACAAGCTCAGGATGAGCGGTTGTTTGGCCCTTAGTTGACTTGGTAGACTTGTAACCGGTGGCGGAGCGTGTCAGCCACGTAGAGACGGCCCTCGCCGTCCAGCTTCACCGCCGAAGGGCCCCAAAAGAACCCTTCTACACCGGCTGAGATCTCACGGTCGCGGCGGGCCGGCGGGTCCAGATCAGGAAAGAGGATTGCTTCAGAGCGCAGCTGGCCTTCCTCTGGATTGACCGCGAAGTAATCAGCCGCCCACTTTGAGTCGACCGACTCCCCCCGGAGCGTCGCTAGCAGGCTGCCGTCAGGACCCAGGACCTTCACCCGTTCATTGCCCCAATCGGCGACGTAGATGTTGCCTTCCCCGTCCACTGCCAGACCGGCCGGCCGGCGAATGGCGTCTTCTCCGGAAAGCCCAGCGAACTCTTCGATCAACACGCCGTCGGTGTCATATCGCTGGATGCGGTCGTTGCCCCAGTCTGAGATATAGACATCTCCGGAACTGGTCAGGGCTATTCCCCAAGGGCCGTCGAACTGGCCCGGCCCGGACCCCTGCTGGCCCCAGGCGGAGATGAACCGGCCGTCCTTGGTGAACTTCTGCACCCGGTGGTTAAAACTCTCGGTCAGCCACAGGTTGTCGTCGGTGTCGAAGGCCATGCATGACGGGTATTCAAACTGCCCGTCTTCCGAGCCCTTGGCGCCCCACTTGTCCAGGAACTTGCCCTCGCTGTCGAAGACGGTGATCCGCTGTAACCCTTCATCGGCGACGTACACCCGGTCCTGGCTATCAATGGCGATGGAACTGGGCCACCAGAACTCGCCGTCACCGTGCCCGCCGGTGCCGAAATCCCCGAACCACTCCTCGTCCAGATTGGTCATGGTCACCCGTTTGGAGGGCAGCCGGACGATCGTCTCGGGTCCGGCCCGGTTCAGGACATAGATAACGCCTTTGGAGTTGATAGCCAAGTCCACCGGGTTGCTGAACCCCCGCCCAGTGGCGGCCAAAAAGCCGATGGTGTGGCTGTATGTAAAGGTCTTGGTACTGGTCATTTAAGGCTCGCTAAATCTTTGGTCTGCGACCTAAAACTTTTATTCGCATTTGTCATTCTTAGGCCGCAGTCGAAGAATCTCTTTCCTCGGTGAAGCCCCTTTCCATCCAAGCAATGATACGCCTCGCTCCACTCTGGGTGACAGCAAACACGGTTGGGATGGTGAGAACCGTCGCCACCGGCAGGTATCCGCTGCCGAAGGGCCCCTAGGCCATTTGGTATTCACGGGTGGCCAAAATCAGTTGAAGCAGTTCAACTACCTGCTGCTCGGAGCAGGCGACGGCGTCTTCGGGGGTGAATTTGACTTCGCCCCAGTTGGCGGCGAACTCGACAAGCCGCTGGCGGGTGCCCTCTGAGACCTCGAGACTACCTACTAACAAGAGGCACTCATCCACTAACTGATCGGGCTGGTAGCTCTTCTGATTGTCTTTGAGCCGCTGAATCATGGCCTGGACCCCCGGCTGAACGGTGTCGCCGATGACCAGGGCAGAGGAGTTGACCCGCTCCACCAAAGTGCCGGTGTCCACCCATTCGGTGCCGGTGTGCCAGCCCTCAACCGTGGGCGGGTTCAGGATCTCCTGACCCATGAAGTTGGCGTCGTTGGCCAGGTTGGTGATGTCCCATTGTGGGGTCGCGAAGCTGCCGGCCAGCCGCGCGGTGCCGACCACCAACTCGGCTGGGCTCTTGACCTTGTCGTACCAGACGTCTTCGGTCTTGAAGTAGTCCGACATGAATAACGCCCGCAGCATGGAGCGAATATCGCCGCTGGATTTGCGGTATTCCTCAGCCAGGAAAGCGGTGGCCTCCTGGTTGGGGGTGTCAGAGACAAAATAGTTGTAAAGCTTTCCGGCGATGAACCAACTGGTGGCGGGGCGCATGGCGATGATGTCGATGATGTCTTCGCCGTTGAAGTTGCCGGTGCGGCCCAGGAAATTCTTCTCGGTATCGTCGTGATCCTCGGGCCGGTACTCGAATTGCCAGTCGATGCGGCCGGAGGGCCAGATCGAGTCCCGGGAGGCCCTGACGCTCATGTATTCATCGTTGGCGATGGTCCAGCCGGTGAAGGCCCTGGCGCAGTTCTTGACATCGTCCTCGGAGTAGTTGCCGATACCCATGGAGAAGAGCTCCAGCAGCTCCCGGCCGTAGTTCTCGTTGGGGGCGTCTTTATGGTTGTCCTTGTTGTCCAGCCAGAAGATCATGGCCGGGTCGCGGGACAGTTCCATCAATATATTGTGGAAGGAACTCAGGCCGTGGCGCCGGAATGTGTCGGTCTGGTTGACCACACCCTTGGCGTGGTTCAACTTGCCGTAGGCGGTGGCGAACAGTCCGTGCCAAAAGAGGGTGATCTTCTCCTCCAGGGGGCGATTGGAGTTGATCATTTTGTACATCCAATAGGACTGGGCGCTCTCGAAATACATCACGCTGTTCAGGTCAGGCTGGTACCTACGGAAGCGGTCATCGTCCCAATCGAGTGTGTCTTCGGGATGGAGTAGGTACTCGACGGTGGCCTCGTATCCCTTGGCCTGGTACTCTTCCAGTTCATGAAGGGTGGCGCCGAAACCGGCCCGGCGCAGCAGATGGGCCATGAGTCCTAGTCCTTTTTCCGCCATTCGATGGCCTCCAAACAACGGTCGCAAACAATCATATATACGTCGAAGCGACTGGGTATTTTGTGATGAGCAGTATCGAGTTGAGGTAGTATAGCACCTTCACAATCGTCCGAGATATGGGGCACCTTCTGGAGGTCCAATAAACATAATTATGAGACCTCAGGCGTAAACTTGACCGACGTATTAAAAAAGTTTAATATTCCTCAAAATACTCATAAAGAATTCATTGAATTCCCCTTGACAGGGCGTGCCTCTTTTAAATTAATGTGCTAGTGGGCCAACGGGTGAGTGTGTGGAGTGGGTTGTGATGTTGCCCAACCTGTTCTCAATGCCGGTGGCCGAAGTTTTCGAACCATCGGCTTTTTTTATGCGAAGGGAGCCAAAAGGACTTTGAGGAGGTAGGAAGAACTAAAGAAAAGTCGGCGGGTAAAGGCCGGTCTCAAAAAAATCTCTAGAACGTATACGCCAGGAAATTTCCAGGGAACCCAGGGGACAAGGTCCGGGTCAAGAGCACTATTCTCTCTAATCATTACGAAGTCTCTGGTGAGACCCCCGGAAAAACCTTCGGCATATCCATATCACGAGGGCGTCAGGGGTGACGTTACTGGGTTGGGCGGAACGTTCAATAATAATTGAATGAGGGTTTGGGTGTAGCGATGATGTCAACAGCCGTGAAGATCATCAGTGATGGGGTTATCAAGATGGACGGAGGGTCCATGTTCGGCCAGGTGCCTAAGGTCGCCTGGGAGAGCAGCGTAGTCACTGACCGCAAAAACCGGATGACCTTGGGACTCAATTGTCTGCTGTTGCAAGTTAGCGGACAAAATGTCCTGGTCGATACCGGTATCGGGTCCAAAGAGATTGATCAAGACAAAGAGAACCTTGGGTTGGTTCCCAGCCGCCTGTTGAAGGGCTTAAAGGGCGTGGGCCTCACCCCCAAGGATATCAGTGCAGTAGTACTTTCCCATCTGCATTTTGACCATTCGGGCGGTTGCACCCGGCTGGACCGGGCCGGCAATCTGGTGCCCACTTTTCCCAGGGCGAAATACTACGTCCAGGGCGCGTGTTGGGACGAGGCTTGCAACCCCAATGAACGCTGCCACGGTTCACACCGCTCGGAGAATTTTCTCCCCATAGATGAGCGGGGCCAACTGGAGTTGCTGGACGGCGATACCGAGATTATGCCCGGCCTGAACGTGATCGTCACCGATGGTCATTCTCAAGGCCACCAGATGGTCATGTTCAACCATGGCGGCGAGCGGGTGGTGTTTCTAGGGGACATCGTCCCAACGCCCCATCATCTGAACCTTGTAGCCATCTCCGCCTTCGATAGCTCTCCCGAGAAAACCCTAGAGCAGAAGCGCGACCTGTTAAACCAGGCAGAGCGCGAGGGCTGGCTCTTGGTGTTCTCCCACGGCCACGATATCAAAGCAGGATATCTGGAGCGCCGTGGCGAGATGGGCTATCTCAGGCCCGTTGATCTCTAGTTCGAGATTAATAAGCGTAGCCTGAGATTCAATCCGCGCTATCTGTCATTCCGAGGAATGCCGTAGGCCGACGGGGAACCTCATTGCGCGGTCAAGCCGTGTCCGATCCAAGCAATGAGACCCTTCGCTTCACTCAGGGTGACAGCAATGTTGCTTGGGCGGGCGAGACGAGCCAGGATTCTGCTAGACGGCTTCTCCCGTCATCCAATTCTCGTTCAGGCCGGTTAACCGCGTGTCCGTTATCACGTTGCCCAGGTCCCGGCTGTCCTGCGCTCTGACTCTCAGGTAGTTGTCGGTGAGTCCGCTCCAGACTCCGCCCAAGTCGTTCCCTGCTGCCGGCTCCCAGAGCACGGACCTAGTCTGACCGAGCGCCCCTCTGCGAAACTCCCGGACCGCCGTGGCCGCCAATTCCAGCATCTCCCCGGTGCGTTCTTTCTTGTGATCAACGGCCACCTGCCCGTCCAAGTAGGCTGCCGAAGTCCCTGGCCGAATGGAATAAGGGAAGACGTGCATATCGCTGAACCCCATGGATAAGGCGAAACTGTAGCTCTCTGCGAACTCCCTGACACCCTCTCCGGGGAAACCAACTATGACGTCGGTGGTAATGCTCGCATCGGCGAACCGCGCCCGCACCAACTTGACCGTCTCCGCGAACTGGGCGGTATCGTAATGCCGGCACATGGACCTCAGAATTGTGTCGCTGCCGCTTTGCAACGGGATATGGAAGTGGCGGCAGAGGCGAGGGTCGTCCCACAGGTCCAACAACTCCGGCGTGATCTCCTGAGCTTGTAAGGAAGACACCCTCATCCGGTCGATGGATGTCTCGGCTAGGATCCGTCTCAACAATTCCGGCAGGTCGATTCTAGGGAGATCGAACCCATAGGTGCCGAGTTGGGTGCCGGTCAGTACCGCCTCCCGGCAGCCCAAGTCTGCCCGGCCATTGATCTCGGCGATGATCTCTTCCGGAGAAATACTCCGCTCTCGGCCTCGGACCTTGGGCACGATGCAATAGGCGCAGACCTGGTCGCATCCCTCCTGAATCTTAACCATAGCCCGGCTTCGCCCCAGCACGGCCACAGGCCGGTTTTCTACGGAGGAGTCGGCGACGACATTGAGCTTGGTTGCTACCGTGGAAACCAGAGTTGGTTTGTCGCGGTTGTCTAAAACCAGGTTTATAGACTCCATTGCGGACAGGTCGTCTTTGGCGCGTTGAGCGTAGCAGCCGGTGGCAACTACCAGAGCGTTGGGGTTGTTGCGGCGGGCGCGGCGCAGATACTGGCGGGCCTTCGAGTCGGAGTTGGCTGTCACGGTGCAGGAATTCAGCACCACCACGTCGGCTTGTGCTGCCGACCAGACCACAGTGAAACCTGCCTGCTGAAACTGCCGGGCCAGCACCTGGCTATCGGCCTGATTCAGTTTGCACCCGTGGGTGTGGATGGCGACTTTGGGGCTCATCTCGAGAATCCGCCGTCCATCTCTTCCAGTTCATCCATTTCATCAGGGTCGTATACTTCCAGTTCGTCGCTGAGCAGCTGGCTGAGCAGGTCGCCCCCGGGGGCCATGTCCCAGAGGCGCTCGACGGCTCCGGTGACATCCTCCAGCGTCTGCACCAGGTGATCGGCCCGGATGCGGGACTCGCTCACCTGCTCGGCCGTTTCACCGAAAGACGCGAGTTTGGTGAATGCCTCCCGGAGGCGCCGGTCCCGGTTCTCCCTGCCCAGTTCTTTGGCGTATTCCTCGACAGCTTTCAGACCGTCCAATTCCTTGCCCCGGCCCAGGGCCACGCCCTTCACCGCCAGGGTCAGGCTGCCCCACAGCAGTTCCTCGCAGCGGGCCCAACGGCCACCGCGAATCTCATCCATGGCGTCTTGCAGCAGCCGCAGGCTCTGGCCCCGGTAGCGCACCATGCGGTCTTCGCCCTTCTTGCTCAGTTCTGGCATAAGTCGGCTACGATTTTACCACTGGTATAGTCTCCCTAGGAACGCTTGATGATCCCCGGCGGAGATATCTGGAACGGCGGCACCAGGTTGGGTATGGGCACTTCGATCAGCGCCGGCCTGTCGGCTTTCAGGGCGTCCCGCAGCGCCGGACCCAACTCCTGAGGGCCGGAGACCTTCGTGCCCAGAGCGCCGTATGACTCGGCCAGTTTGGCATAGTTGGGGTTGTGGATCTGGGTGCCGATGAACCGCGCTTTGTACCGATTCTCCTGGTCGGCGTAGGACGCGCCGAAAGACTCGTTGTTGAACACGATGGTCACCACGTTGATCCCCTCCTGTACCGCCGTGGCCAGTTCGCTGGAGGCGTAGCCAAATCCGCCGTCGCCGGAGGTCGCCACCACCTGGCGGTAGGGGTTGCCGATCTTGGCGCCCAGGGCCGTCGGGAAGGCGTATCCCAGGGTGGCGAAGTAGCTGGAGGTCAGATAGGACCGAGGGGACAGCGCCGGGAACGCAAGGTGGCTCCAGTACCCGATCTCGGTGGTGCCGGCGACCATGATGGCGTCGTCGTCCAGTTCTTGGCGAATGGTGTTGATGATCTCCACCTGGAGCGGGGCTATGGCCTGTATCTCGGCCATGGTGGCGTCCCTGATGGTGTCGATATCGCCCTGAGTCCATCGGCTGGCACGAGTCTTACCGCCCAACTCGGCCAGCAGATCCTGCAGGGCCAGGCGGCCGTCTGCAGCCATGCCTGTGGTCACCGGGATATTGCGGCCCACCTCTTCAGGGTCGGCGTCGATCTGAATCAGCTTCTGATGGGATTGAGGACTCCAGTCAACCGGCGGCACCATGTGCATCCGGCTGCCGATGGCCAGGATGACATCGGCCTGGGGAACGGCGTGGTGTCCGGGGCCGTGGCCGTTGTAGATAGTCCCCAGAGAAAGGGGGTTGTCCTCCGGGAAAGACCCCTTGCCTTCAGGGGTGGTGATCACCGGCGCATTCAGGGCCTGGGCCAACTCCAGTAGCTCATGGGACAGGTCGGCCTCCCTGGCGCCGCCACCGGCCCAGATAAGGGGTCTTTCGGCATGGGCCAGCGCATCTGCTGCCTCTCTGACCGCCCCAGGCTCCGGCCTGGTCTTGGGATGGACCTCTTTTTCAAACAGCTTTATCTCCGTTTGGTCCGGTAGGATGTCCCAGGGAATCTCAATCTCTACAGGGCGGGGCCGGCCGGTGGTGAGTTGCTCCATCGCCTGGTGGACCAAGTTTGGAATCTCCGAGCTTTCGGTGGTCCGGGCGCACCATTTGGTGAGGTGCTTGAAAACGTCCAGTTGTTCTCCGATTTCGTGTAGCGCGCCCCGATTGACGCCAAGATTGAAACTCTCGATCTGGCCCGAGATCAACATGATCGGAGAAGATGACGCGAAGGCCGTGCCCACGGCGGCGGTGGCGTTCAGCGCTCCGGGGCCGGGCACCACCATGGCCACGCCGGGCTTGCCGGTGGTGCGGGAGTAGCCGTCGGCCATGTAGGCGGCCGACTGCTCGTGGCGCACCAGCACCAGCCGGATGGACGGCTCGTCGTAAAGCGCGTTGAAAGCCTCCATGATCTGGACGCCAGGCAACGCGAAGACCACCTCAACACCTTCTCTTACCAGGGATCGGGTTAGGGCCTGGGCGCCTGTCATCTGAGCCATCATGAAACTCCAAACTCGGAAAAGCTCAGCCCATCATAGCCCACGGCCCACGCCTGTCAACCACGGTTGCCAAAACACGACTCCGATGGCAACATAGGTGCCTGCCGCCCCCTGCCAGGAGCCCAGGCCCCGCCAGGAGAAAATAAGAAGTGACCCCCAACGCATTCGATTCCTTTCGCTTTGTTAGCTATCCCGTCCGCGTCCACGCCGGAACGGACGCTATCAACAGTTTGGCCGGCGAGGTTGACCGCCTCAAATCCCAGCGGGTTCTGGTGGTCTGCGGGCAGTCCGTTGCCGAGAAAACCGACTTGGTTGCCCGAGTGAAAGCTGCTTTGGGAGACCGGGTGGCTGGGGTGTTCTCCGGCGGAAAGACGGGTTCGCCCGTAACCTCGGTGCTTGAGGGTGTCGCGGTGGCGAGGGAGGTCGATGCGGACGGCATCGTGGCCGTTGGCGGCGGCAGCGCGGTGGTCACGGCCCGGGGCATCACTATCCTTCTGGCTGAGAAGGGCACCGCCCAGGAACTGTGCACCCAATATCACGAGGGCAAACCCCCGGTGAGCCCCCGGTTGATGGCGCCAAAGATTCCCAATTTCATAGTTCTCACTACAGCGACAACGGCGGTCACCCGCGCTGGCACTGCCCTTATCGATCCTGAGTCCGGCCACCGGCTGGAGTTGTTCGACCCCAAGACCCGCCCGGCCGCCGTGATCTGGGATAATCAGGCCCTGCTGACGGCCCCACCCTGGCTTTGTCTGAACGCCACGGTGTCATGCTTCACCGGAGTGGCCGCTGCCCTCCAACGCACGGACCTGAATCCCCTTGCCGAGAGCGACCTCCTGGAAGCCCTGCGGTTGCTGCTCGAGAACCTTCCGGAGGTCAACCTCCAGCCCAACGATCCTGCGGTGCGCATCAACCTATGCGCCGCGGCTTTTCTCTATAACCGCGCCACCGATGCTGGGGCAGGCGGCAGCGCATTGGGCGTCGTCACGGCCCTTGCCCACTCGCTGGACACCCGCTACCCTGAATGCGGCCACGGTGACGCCTACACGATCCTGACCGCCCCCGGCATGCGGTTCAACGCGGAGTCCAACGCCGCCGGGCAGGCCCGTTTCGCCCAGGCCCTGGGAGTCAAGAAAGAGGGCATGGACGATTGCCAAGCAGCATCAATAGCGGCAGACGCAATCGAGGAGCTATTCAAGGGATTGGGCCTCCCGGTTAGGCTGAGCCAGGTGGGCGTCCCTGATAAGGGAATAGACTTGATAGCGCTGGACGCCATGACCGACTTCGGCCTCCACCGCAACGTCCGGAAAATTCAGAACGTGGACGAGTTGAAGGGGATATTGGCCAGCGTTAAATAACGGGATTCTCCGGCCATCGAGTCCTGTGCCGGTGCGAATTTTCGGGTTACGCCGAGAGGCTGCCCATCAAATCAGATCATCATGCTAGGGAGGTAGGATGAAGTACGATTACATCATTGTTGGCGCCGGCTCGGCCGGAAGCGTGGTAGCCACCAGGCTATCCGAGGACCCGGACAAGACGGTGCTGCTTTTGGAGGCCGGGCCCGATTACCCCGACTTCGAGCATTTGCCCGAGGACCTCAAGAAGGGCTACAACGTTTGGCGGTCGGCCTATGGACCCCATAGCTGGGACTACCGCGCCACCGCCACCCCGCTGCAACCAGAACCCATTATCATCCCCAGAGGCAGGGCCACCGGCGGCTCCAGCGCCATCAACGGCCAGGTGGTATTCCGTGGGCTGCCCGAGGACTACGACCAGTGGGCCGAATGGGGCAACGATGAATGGGCCTACACCAAGATATTGCCCTACTTCCGCAAAATGGAGAACGACTGGGACTTCTCCGGCGATGACTTCCATGGAAACGAGGGCCCGTTGCCCGTTAGGCGCTTTAAACGCGAAGATTGGATCCCGGTCGCCGAAGCGTTTTACCAGGCCTGTTTGGGCATTGGTTTCCCCGAGGACCCTGACCAGAACAACCCCGACTCCACCGGTGTCGCGGCCCGTCCCTTGAACAACATCGATGGCGTCCGCATGAGTACCGCTCTGACCTATCTGAACCTGGCCCGGCACCGGCTGAACATCACCGTCCGTGGCGGCGTCACCATCAGACGGGTCCTGTTCCAAGGCAACCGCGCCATAGGCGTTGAGGCCGAGAGCGGCGGCGAGGTATTCACCGTCGAAGCCAACGAGATAATCCTCTCCGGCGGGGCTATCGGTTCACCCCAGGCCTTGTTGCTGTCCGGCGTGGGCCCGGCCAAGGAACTGGAACACCTGGGCATCAATGTGGTCCACGACCTGCCCGGCGTGGGTAAGAACCTGCGCGACCACCCGGCGGCCTACATGCTGTTTAAGGGCGAGGGCGAATCACCTGACGTCGACACTCCCAGCCTGCAGGTTGGTCTACGTTTCAGCCTGCCCGGCTCGCCAACCCGGGGCGATTTTCAGATGACGCCCACGCTCATGAGCAGCGAGCACCGCCCAGCCAGCGTGACCTATGAAGGCGACACCTTCCACTTCGGGATTAGTGTCGGCCTGCAGAACGCCACCTCGGCTGGCGAACTCACGCTGAACACCACCGACCCCCACGATCAGCCTTTCCTGAACTACGATCTGTTCTCAGCCGACTTCGACCGGGAGCGGATGCGTGGAGCGCTGCGCATGGCGGGCGATGTGGCTAATCATCCGGCCTTCGCGGCCCATGTCACTGAACAAGTGAACCCAACCAAAGAGGTGCTAGCTGACGATACTGAGTTGGATAGATGGATCATGACCAACTGCTACACCCAGCACCACGTCTCAGGCACCTGCAAGATGGGCCCAAGCTCCGACTCCATGGCCGTCGTCGACCAGTACGGCCACGTCCACGGGCTGGAGGGCTTGAGGGTCGTGGACGCCTCGGTCATGCCCGACGTCATCCGCGCCAACACCAACGCCACCACTATAATGATCGCCGAGCGAGTCTCGGACTGGATCAGAGAGGGTAAGTAGACGACTGCTGGTCACGCCGGAAATGGGCCGTAGGGGCGGGTTTCCATCCGGCCTTCTCCGCGTAGACCGATATCTGGCTTCGAAACCACGTTTCAGTGGTTGGAAATGCCGGTTCCCCAGGAAATACAACATCCCCGAGCAGGGCAGGTCGGAGACCTGTCCCTACGTGACGCTCCGCCCCCTCGTTATTCCGGCGTTCGCCGGAATCCATGTAGCTTCGCATAAATGACGGGTTTGGTAGTAGGTGCGGGTTTTCAACCCGCCCGGCTGCGTGTAGGCCCAATCACAACTACGAAGACCACGTTTCGGGGAGAGACCATCCGGCATCCCGTGAGAGATTGGCTTCCCCGAACCCTAGCGGGTTAAAAACCCGCGTCTACGTCTTCGGTGAAAGACGCCACACTACCCAATCGCCCCGGCACCAGATAGAATCAGAGTGGCTTAGCCAAACTCCCATCATTTAGGACGGTACCAATATGTCCACGCGCCCCAACGTACGAATAGAACGGGACTCCATGGGTGAGATGGAAGTCCCAGCCGATGCCCTCTATGGCGCCTCTACCATGCGGGCGGTGTTGAACTTCCCCATCAGCGGTCTGGGCTTCCCCCGGTCGTTCATCCGTGCCCTGGGCCTGATCAAGCAGTCTGCCGCCAAGACCAACATGTCTTTGGGGCTGCTGGATGAGAAGAACTGCAACGCCATCGTGGCTGCCGCTCAAGAGGTCATTGACGGCGGGTTGGACGATCACTTCGTTCTGGACATCTTCCAGACCGGGTCTGGCACCTCCACAAACACCAACGCCAACGAGGTCATCGCCAACCGGGCCAGCCAGATACTGGGCGGAGACCTGGGCTCCAGACTGGTCCACCCCAATGACCATGTGAACATGGGCCAGTCGTCCAACGATGTGATACCCACCTCCATTCACCTTGCAGCCCTGCTCTCCATCAAAGAAGACTTGATACCCGGCCTGGAATTTCTGGCCGACGAACTGAACAAGAAGGCCGAGGAGTTCTGGCCCGTGGTCAAGACCGGCCGCACCCATCTGCAAGACGCAACACCGGTCCGCTTGGGCCAGGAGTTCAAGGGTTTCGCCGGACAGGCCGAATATAGCGTGCAACGGCTGCACCGAGCCCAGGAGGCGCTGGCCGAGGTCGCCTTGGGCGGCACAGCCGTTGGGACTGGGGTGAACACCCACGAGGAGTTCTCCGCACGGACCTGTAAGACCGTTTCTGAGGCCTCTGGCGTGCTGATCAAGGAGACCGCTAACCACTTCCAAGCGCAGGCCTCTCTGGACGGCCTGGTCGAGGCCAGCGGCGAACTGAAGACTATCGCCATCAGCCTGCACAAGATCGCCAACGATATCCGGTTCATTGCCTCGGGGCCCCGCGCGGGCCTGGGGGAGATATCCCTGCCGGAGGTACAGCCGGGCAGTTCCATTATGCCGGGCAAGATCAACCCGGTGATCTCTGAGTCGGTTATTCAGGTGGTGGCCCAGGTTGTGGGCAACGACGCCTCGGTGACGTTGGCCGGCCAGGGTGGCTACTTTGAGCTGAACACTATGATGCCGGTGGCGGCCCACAATATCCTCCAGTCCATATCGCTCTTGTCTGCGTCGGCCCAAAACTTCGCCGACCAGTGCGTCAGGGGAATCGAGGCGACCAACGTGGGGCCGGACATGGTGGAGAAGGGCCTGATGCTGGGCACAGCCCTGGCCCCGGCCATCGGCTACGACGCGGCGGCGGCCATCGCCAAAGAGGCTTCAGCCAGAGGCTCCACCATCAGAGAGATGGCCAAAGAAAAGACAGAACTGACCGACGCCGAGTTGGACGAACTGCTTGACCTGGAAGCGATGACCGAACCAGGCATCGGAGCCGGAGGAGCCGGGGGCGGGGGCTAATACGCGGATAGCTGCTGCCACGAGTTATCCCAGAGTACAGAAATCCGTTTGTCAACAACTATAGGCGCGGATCTTAACCCGCCTCACTAGGGGTTACCGATAACCAATCGTCGAGTCCGTGATTCGGCGCAAAGGGGCTCCGGTTTCTTTGGATATGGCTTTCGTAAAATACAGCAAGTTAAAAACCTGCGCCTACGAAGAGGTCCTCCACTCCACCAATAACTACAATCCGGATATACGGGGGCGGGGTTAAGAGCTATATCCCGGAGACTTCTTCTTCGAAGAGGGGCAGACCCTGCTCGGTGGCCCGCATGAGGCACTCGAGGCAGCGGTCGTTGGCTGTATGGCCCACGGAAGACCAGAGGTTCTCAGCACGCTGTCCGCAGAGGTATTCGGGCTCTACGTTTTCAATCCCCGTGCTCTCCAAGTAGTGGACGGACCCGCTTTTGTTCTGGCTGGCCCACCACCAGCGGGTGATGGTTGCGTCAAGTTCATCCAGGTAGGTCTTGAACTTGTCCTGCCAAGTGTCGTCGGGCATGATCACCAGCCAGCGGCCATGCTCCGAGTCGGGGTCGCGCTCGGCCTTCAGCTCGCCGTTCCTGATGTATTCCCGCACGTCGCGCTGAGAGATATTTAAGCGCCGAGAGGCGTCTTGAATCGTTAGTTTTTCCACGTGGGCTCCGTTAATTGTTCCCGGGCGCCGGGTCAATGCCGCTTAGGTTACTGACTTCGTCGCTGCAGCCGGATCTTCTATGGTGTCGGCCAGAGAGCCACCAGGCGGGACCATTGGGTAGACGTTCGTGGTTGAGTCTACCACGAACTCGATCAGGAACGGCCCCTCGTGGGCTTGGGCTTGTCGCAGCGCCGGCAGTACCTCTTCATACTCCGTAACCCTGAGCGCGCCCACGCCGTAAGCCTCGGCCAGCTTGATGAAATCGGGCCCTTCCACCGGTACCGCCTTCAGATGGCCGTCGAAGTACATCTCCTGCCACTGTTTCACCATGCCCAGGTAGCCGTTGTTGATCAATGCGATCTTCACCGGCAGCTTCTCTTCGGTGAGGGTGACCAGCTCCTGAAGGGTCATCTGGAAACCGCCGTCGCCGGCCACGGTCCAAACCGGAGTGCCGGGCTTGCCCACCTGGACACCAAGCGCCGCTGGCAGCTCGAAGCCCATCGCTCCCAGTCCGCCTGACGACACGAAGGTGTTCTCGTGGTTGAAGGTCAAAAATTGGGCGGCCCACATCTGGTGTTGCCCGACACCGGTAACAACGGTCGTTTCCGGGTCTTCCTGGACCAGGGTGTCCAGGGCGCTTATGACCTGTTGCGGTTGTAGCTTGTCGCCGGCTGGGATGTTTAGAGACGGATGGTCTTGCTTCAGTTGTTCTATGTACTGCATCCAGTCGGACCGCGGAGTGTTGGTCACCAACGGGACGAGATTCTGAAGCAGGACCTTGGCGTCCCCGATCACAGGAACTTCCACCGGCACGTTGCGGCCGATCTGGGTGGGATCGATATCCATGTGGATGATCCGGGCATGGGGGGCAAAGGTATCAACCTTGCCGGTGACCCGGTCATCGAAACGCATGCCCACGCCGACGATCAAGTCGGCTTCGTTCACCGATAGGTTGGCCCAGTACATCCCGTGCATCCCAAGCATTCCCATGCTCAGGGGGTGGCCGCCAGGGAAACTACCCAGTCCCAGCAGCGTGGTGATCACCGGAATGCCGGACTTCTCGGCCAATTCTAGGAGTTCTTTATTGGCCCCCGACGTCATTACGCCGTGACCGCTGATGATCACAGGCCGTTCAGCCTCGTTGATCAACCGGGCGGCTTCATTCAGCCGCTCCGAGGATTCTTCGGATACCTGGGACATTGGAGGGAAGGTTACATCGGGGAATACGGCGTCGGTGAGTTCTATCTGCACGTCTCGGGGCACGTCGATCAGTACTGGGCCTGGACGGCCTTCCTGAGCCACGTAGAACGCCTCGCGGACCGTTGCAGCCAGGTCGGCTGGGTTCATCACCATGAAGGTCGCCTTTGTTGTTGACGCGGCGATGGAGCAGATATCACACTCTTGGAACGCCTCGCTGCCCAGCGAAGCCCGGGCGACCTGGCCGGTGATGGCGACCATGGGAACGGAGTCGGCCTTGGCGCCCATGATGCCGGTGACCAAGTTAGTTGCGCCGGGACCGGAGGTGGCGACACAAACACCGACCTTGCCGGTGACCCTGGAATAGCCGTCTGCGGCGTGGGCCGCGGCCTGCTCATGGCGCACCAGGATGTGGCGTAGTTGGGGGTAGGACCAGAGCGCGTCGTAGAAGGGGAGAATCGCCCCGCCAGGGTAGCCGAAGATGACTTCGACGCCTTCTCGGATCAGGCTTTCGCAGATGATTTCCGCGCCTTTTAGCTTCTCAGTATTATTCATATCCGTACAGCAGCCTCCAATAATGGTAGGACTTTCCCCTGCACAGAAAGGAACCGGAAGAGCTGCTTCCAGGCAATAAAAAAGCCCCATCCCAACATAGGGACGGGACATCATATTCCCGCGGTACCACCCTAATTATCCCGAATGAATCGAGACCTCTCCAGCAGGACACCAACATGTCCCGTCTTTCTTAACGGGGGAACGAACCCCGGCCCGGTTTATTTGCCCTCTTTCATCATCAGAGAGGTTTCAACTAGCGGCTCCGGAGGGATTTTCAGTCAGCTTCGGCGCGCCTGCTTTCACCATACCAGGCTCGCTAGGCGCCTACGACTGCCTACTCGTCTCCATCACAGCCTTTGATAAGAAAGATTAACAAAGGAGCTGCCTAAGTGTCAATATATCATGCCTAGCTCTAACAAATATTTCAGTCTGCCCCGCCGGCCAGAGGAGCTTTTTAGGGCCCCGATTTACGTGTTAATAGGCGTCTGCCCTATGATAGTATGGCCTTTTGAAGGAGCTACGTTTGTACGGAGACCCAGCCACGCTTCCGCCTGTTGGGCGGCGGCCAAAAAAAACCAGGGACCAGTCGAGAACACACCTTGGCACGCTGGCTTCCCTCACGCGCGGTCTGGACCAAAGCCTGACACAAGGACTGCATGGCGGGTTGTATGAGGGCTTCACGGCTCCGCCTGTTAGCATGCCCGGCCACTCGACATCTACCCAGAACTTCGCTCCCGGCACGGTTGGAATCACCGCATCTGCGCAAGCCTTCTCTGGGACGACGTTCCGCAAGGTCGCCTTGCTTGTCGGAGAATCTATCAGCCACACATTCAGCCCCGAATTGGGCCTAGTTTCAGAGCCCACAGAAGAGGGGCGGATGTTGGTGCTAACTAACCGGCGAGTGATCGCATTCCCCCAAAACGACGGCATCAGAGAGACAGTCTTGATACCCGTGGAAGAGGTCAAGGCTGTGTCAGTCCAGGCCGGACGGCGCAGCAAGGGCAACCTGTTCCAGGGTGGACTGATGATTGTGGCCGCCGTGTTTTTCTACGTGTTGCTGGCCTATTGGCTGACCGGCCGAATCGACGGTCCCACCGTGCCCATCATCCGCATGGACCTGGTGGCTTTCGTGGTCTTCCTGGCCATCTTGACCGGCGTCACGATGATGGCCCAGATATATTTCGCCAAGCCAGACGGCGAGGTGACGTTCCAAGGTGACGGGATAAAGCTAGTATTTCCCTTCAAGGGCGAACCGGCCGAAAACGATATGTTCCGGGTGGTCAACGCAGCCTTCGCCTCCCGGGAAACTATCGCGGGCGATTCGCCATTGGCAGTGAAATAGAGCTGCTTCCCGCTTAAGAGGGAAGGGATTTTTTATCCCAACGGCAACCCAGGCTCCACGTCGATGTCCATCGCCGTCTCTTCGCCGCGCTGGTACACGAAATAGCCACAGGCTGCAATCATGGCCCCGTTATCGGTGCAGAGGACCGGCGGAGGTATGATCACCGGCAGGGGCGAGCGCTTGACGATCTCCTCTCGCAACCGGGCGTTGGCCGTTACGCCTCCACCCAGCACCAAGCCCTTGACCCGGTACTTCGCCGCCATCTCCACCATCTTGGCCGAGACAACGTCCACCACCGACTCCTGGAACGCAGCGGCCAACTCACGCACCAACTTGGTCTGGTCCACCCCGTCTTCAAGAGTCGGATAGATACCTCGGTCTTGGGCCATGTGCAGCAGGGCCGTCTTCAGGCCGCTGAAACTGAAGTCGTGGGAGTCTCTTATCCAAGCCCGTGGCAGCGTCTCATCGCCCGTGGCGCCCTCCGAGACCCGCTGTATCTCCGGACCGCCAGGGAAGCCCAGCCCCAGGATTCGGGCTGCTTTGTCGAAGGCCTCACCGGCGGCGTCGTCCCGGGTGTGCCCCACCAACTTATACCTGCCGTGTCCTTCCATCAATAGCAGATCGGTGTGCCCTCCGGAAGCCACCAAACAGGCCAGTGGGAAGCCGGGGTCATTCTCCAAGTCTGCCTTGGCCAGCCACGAAGCGTATATATGCCCTTCCAGATGGTTCACGCCGATCAGTGGTATTCCCAGGGAGTAGGCGATGGCTTTGGCCGCATTTACGCCGGTGATCAAAGACCCGGCCAACCCCGGCCCATAGGTCACGGCGATGGCGTCCATGTCTTCCAGACCCAGTCCTGAGTCCGCCGCCGCCTGCTCCAACACCGGCACCATGTCCCGGACGTGCTGCCGGGACGCAACCTCGGGCACCACGCCGCCGTGGGGCGAGTGCAGGTCTGCCTGCGACGAGATGACGTTGGATAGGAGAGTGCGTCCGTCTAGGACCACTCCGGCTGCGGTCTCGTCACAAGAGGTTTCTATGCCCAGAATCTTTATCGCCATAAATCGTGCTTGGTCCCCGTAACGCCGCCATGAAATTCGGGAGCGTGAATAGCCTCGGAATGGGTGGTCTCAGTCCAACTTTACACTAATTTACGCCCGATGCTATCATCCTAAACAGCCCCGATATTGCCTAGGGCAACTTTTCGTGGCCTTTGGAGGTGGCTTCCGCTTATGGATGCCGGTGATTCATGGCGATTAGCTTTATTGGTAATATGCCTCGCGCTATCCGGATTCTTCTCCGCGTCTGAAACTGCGTTTATCGCTCTACCCAGGGCGCGCCTCATGCACTTGGTCCGCAGCGGCCAGCCCGGAGCAGATCGGGTCTCTCACATCATCCAGCGCCCGGAGCGGTTCCTGGCCACCGTGCTGCTGGGCAACAACCTGGTTAACACCGCCGCTGCCGCCCTGGCAACCGTGCTGGCATTGAACCTGATTGACAACAAGTCACTGTCCGTGTTGGCTGCGACCGCCGGTGTGACTACTATCCTGCTCCTATTCGGCGAGACTGTGCCAAAGAACATCGCCTGGAGGCGCTCGGAGCGGGTGGCGTTCGCTGTTTCCCGGCCGATCAGGCTGGTGGAGCTGGCCCTATCTCCGGTGGTGACCCTGCTCCAGGCTTTCAGCACCATGACCAACCGGGCCCTCGGCATCTCCTCGGTGGCCCCCCAGATCGGAGAGGAGGAGATACGCACCATGATCGCCGCCGGCGCCCAGACTGGGACCGTGGAAGCCGCAGAAGCCGCCCTTTTGGAGAAGGTGTTCCGCTTCGGCGACCGCCAGATGCGGGAGATCATGACGCCCCGGCCAGAGATAGTCTGGATCGAGCAGGGTGACAGCCTACAAGAATTTCTGGAAGTCTATTCGGAGCACACCCACACCCGCTTTCCGGTGTACGACGGGTCAATGGAGAACGTGCTTGGCGTTCTTTCAGTGAAGGATGTCCTTTCCGGTTTGGAAAAACATCAATCGAGTGACGTCGGCAGCGTGACGTCACCGCTTAGGCCCGCTTTCTTTGTTCCCGAGACCAAGAGTGTTAGCGAAACTTTCACCGTGATGCGTGAGGGTGGACATAGCGTGGTGCTCACCGTGGATGAGTTTGGCGGCATCGCCGGGCTTGCCACGATGAAACAGATGATGGCGGTGATCGTGGGTCAGATGGGAGAAGAGGGCATTGCTCCCGAGGAACCGGTCACAGCCCTCGGCCGCGACGCCTTCCTGATGGACGCCGGACTGGCCATATCCGACATCAATGAAGAGTACGGGCTGGGCATCCCTGATGGTGACTACCAGACCCTGGCCGGGTTCATCCTGGATCGGCTTGGCAGCATCCCTGTGGTCGGTGATGTGATGGAATTCGGCGACCTGCGGATCACCATAAAGACCATGGAACGCGTCAGGATCGAGGAAGTGGAGTTGCGGCGATTAAATACCGGGACTGGCTCGAGCGCCGGGCGGAACGAGGCGAACGAGTGAAGTTCTTTCTAGTGCGCCACGGCGAGACCGAGTGGAATAAGCTGGGCAGGTTCCAGGGCCACACGGACATCAGTCTGAATGAGCGCGGCCTCTCTCAAGCTAAAGAGACGGCCAAAGTCTCTTCTGAATGGGGCCTCTGCGCCATCTATTCCAGCCCTCTCACCCGGACCGTACAGGTAGCAGAGGAGATTGCTAAGGTCACCCCGATGCCGGTTTCCAAAGAACCGGGACTGATGGAGCTAAGTTTGGGCGAACTGGAGGGCGTAACTGGGCAATACATGCGGGAGAAATGGCCCGAAGTGTTCGCTGTCTGGAGGTCGAATCCCGAGCAGACATCCATGCCCAACGGGGAGACCCTTGTCCAACTCCGCGACCGGGCCTGGCAGGCCATCTTGAATATCGAGCAGAAACACTCGGCCGACGACTCGGTGGTGGTCATCTCCCACAACTTCGCCATTAGGTCCATCATCGGGGAGCTTCTGGGAGTGCCGCTGGAGTACTTCCACCGCATGTCGTTGAACCTGGCTTCCGTATGCGCATTCGACAGCGACGAACGGGGCCGTCGGCTCACCGGGTATAACTCCACCGGCCATCTGTCCGCCGAAAACCGGTAGCTGGAGCCTATAATGGCCATCGTCGCCGAACTGGAGCGCAAAGTGGCCGCCGCGCTACGTAGGGCCGGCTACTCCAACACCGGCACATCTATCGTTGTTGGCGCGTCGGGAGGCCCGGACTCTTGCGCCCTGCTCTACGCCCTAGACCGGCTCAAAGAAACCCACGGCCTTTCCCTCCACGTCGCCCACCTGAACCACAATTTCAGGGGCGAAGAAGCCGAGGACGACGCCGTGTTCGTAGCCGAGGTCGCCCAGGAATTAGGACTGCCGGTGACCGTGGTCAAAGAAGACCCGCACGAGTACCAGAAACAGCGAAGCATCTCGTCCTTCGAGCAGGGTGCCCGCGAGATGCGGTACGCGTTCATGGCCCGGGTTGCCGAGGAGGCAGGGGCTAGGGCGGTGACCGTGGGCCATACTGCCGACGACCTAGCAGAGACGGTGATTCTCCATGTGCTGCGCGGTTCCGGCCTGTACGGCCTCCGCGGTATGGGCGAAATCTCAGATTGGCCTTGGCCGGCCGGTGCCGGCGCCCTGAAACTCTTCCGGCCCTTGTTGGAAATGACCAAAGACCAGACCGCCGAGTATTGCCTGGAGATCGGCCGCACCTACCGGGAGGACAGTGGCAACTACATGTGGCGGTTCACGCGCAACAGAGTGCGTCAGGACCTGATGCCCCGGCTGGCACAAGACTACAACCCACAGGTCAGAGATGCACTGGTCAGGTTGGCCCGTACCGCCGCCGATGAACTAGACTTCGTTGAAGGGGAGTTGGACCAGGCCTGGCCGGATGTGGCGGCCGAATCGGACGGCGAAGTCAGATTTTCGAGGCAGGCGATGGCGGCATTACATCCGCTGCTACAGCGTCTGGCATTGCGGCGGGGCTACATCCTGGTCACAGGATGCTCCACCCGGCTTAGGGAGAGCCATATGGTGGCCATGGAGGCCCTGGCGCTAAGCAAAAGAGGTGGGCGCTCCCTGGAGTTGCCTGGAGGAGTGATACTCCGGCAAGAAAATCTCCGTTTGGTGCTGACACGGAGCCTAGAAAGTGACTGCCCCTATCCGGAGCTTATCGGCGAACACCCCATCTTGCTGCCCGATGAAGTGGGAGTCCAGAAATCAGCATCGGCCGGCGCATGGCTCGTTATGATGCAGGTCGGGACAGCCGGGAAACGGCCCGAATGGGCAGAAGCGGACGAATGGACAACTTGTCTGGATCCAGCAGCCGTTGGTGGCGAAGCAACCATGCGCGCGTGGCGGCCCGGCGACCGAATCCAGCCTCTGGGCATGCAAGGACGGAAGAAATTGCAGGATCTGTTCACTGATCTGCGAGTGGCCCGCCCCTGGCGAGAAAGAATTCCTATACTGGAAACCGGCACGGGGATCGCTTGGGTGGTGGGTCACCGCATCGCCGACTGGGCCAAAGTAGGGCCGGACACCTCTGACCAGGCGCTCTGGATCAGGTTCAGCCAGGACTAAGCCCTCTTGCTCTTAGGTCCCCATCAGGCGTGAAGGGTTGTCTTTGACCAGCATGCCTACTTCCACTTCTTCCATCCCGGAACGCAGCATGGTGGCGATGCCCATGCGCATACCCTCGGCCGGCATCGGGTGAAAGTCTTGTCCGAAGTCGGTGCTCAGGATGCACTTCTCCGGGCCGATGGCCGAGATGGTCTTGGCCAGGTCCTTAGGGTCCATCCGGTGGGTGGTCGGCATCACTACGTGCATGCAGTGCTCGACGAACGCCCCCATCGCGGCCAGCTCTTTCATGTCCTCAAGGGTCATGCCGGTCCAGAAAGACATGGTGGTGCCGTGGGTGACAACCACTCTATTGATCCCCATATTGCGAGCCTCAGCCACCAGTGACATGCTCTCGGCGGTTGAGATGTGACCCGTTGCAAGCACCATGTCGTGAGCTTTGACCATTTCGAGTATGGGGTGTACTTCAGGGACTAGGGAACCGGAGCTGTCTAATAAGGAGATGCCGCCGTCCAGGCCCTTGGCTTCCCGGTCGGCCTTGGCCGAATAGGTGGGCATCCAGACGATTCGACCTCCCATGTTGGCGGTGGCTTCCACAGCGTGGATGTTTAGGCCGCCGACCCCTAAATCCAGGGCAACGCCCCCCAGCACTGTAACCTCGGGCACCAGTTCGCTGGTGGTGTCCGCCACGGGATGTGTGGGATATTCATGGCTCTTCAGCACAACACCCTGCATACCCAGTTCTTTGGCTTGTAAGGCGATCTCCACCGCGCCGGCCCGGCGTTCTACCTTTGGGTCGGGGCTGAAGTGCACGTGAATATCCAGGGCGCCTTCCAGGATGCGGTCTACGTTGCTCAAGGTCTCACCATGCTGTTGAAATGGGGGGCTTATACAAAGGCGGGTAAGCGTAGATTCAAGGGGTGCGAACGCGCCCGTTTCGAGGCTGGCGCAAAGCATAAGTCAGGCGTCTATGAGTGTCAAGGAAATTTCACCGTCCAGACGCTTAGCCCCGGTTGCCTCCGGTGGGTACGGTTGCCTCCGGAGGACACGATTGTTAGCATGTTGTCACTTTCAGCCACGAGGTGGTGATGGACCTGGGACTTAAAGGCAGAGTTGCGATAGTCGGCGGCGGCAGGAAGGGGTTGGGCCGGGCCTGTGCCGATTCACTGGCCCAAGAAGGCGCGAACCTGGTTATCTGCAGCCGCAACGCCGGGGAACTTGACCGGGCCGCAGGGGAGATCAGCGCGGCGTCGGGGGTCGAGGTCCTAGCCGTGGCCGGTGACCTTACCCAGTTGTCGGATATCCAGACTCTCATTAAGCGAACGGTGGACCACTTTGGCCGTCTGGATGTCTTGGTCAACAACTCGGGCGGCCCTCCGGCAGGCCGGGCGGCGGACATATCTGAAGAGGTCTGGCGCCAGTCCATCGACATGGCTCTGATGTTCTTCATCCGCATGAGCCAGGAAGCGATCCCCCCCATGAAGGGGAAGCGTTGGGGGCGGATAGTCAACATTCTTGCCAGCTCGGTCTATCAACCCATTGATAACCTGGTTACGTCCGGAGTTACCCGGCTGGGAGCTGTGGCCTTTGCCAAGAGCCTGGCCGACGAGGTTGGCCGGGACAATATCTTGGTTAACAACGTTGCCCCCGGATATCTGCTGACCGACCGGATGATGCATATCTTTGAGACCCGTTCCGCTGATACAGGGGCGAACGTGAAGGACTTGCTCCAGGCCCACTCGTCCACCATCCCGGTGGGCCGGCTGGGACGCCCTGAGGAGCTGGGAGACCTGGTCGCATTTCTCTCCTCTGAGAAGAATAGCTACACGACTGGAGCGACGATCTTGGTGGACGGCGGCGTGGTCCGGTCGGTGATGTAGGCAGACCGGTAATTCCGAAGCGGTTGTAAGCAAACAGAAAGAGACCTTCCACATGTGGAAGGTCTCTTTCTGTTTGCTTGTGGACTACCGGTGGTCTGTTACCGGGAGCCCTTTACTTGGTCTGGTAGCCATAGGGCAATATCCGGGAAGGCAATCAACAATACTATCACCGCAGCCATCACCCCCATGAAGGGCAGCACCCCTATGTAAACATCCGTGATAGTGCCGACCTCTTCTGCTGCGCCCGCAGCTTCAGCCATCTCCGACTGCACATCCCTTCGCACTCCATGGAGCACGTAGAGGTTGATGCCTTCGGGCGGGCTGATGAGAGCAGCTTCCACCAGAATAACCATGATGATGCCGAACCAGACTAGGTCAACACCTGTCGCCACCAGGGCCGGCGCCAAGATTGGCACCGTGGTTACCAGCATGGCAAAACTCTCCATGAAGGTCCCCAGTAACAGGTAGAAGACCACCAGCACGATCACCAACTGGGTGGAACTCAAGTCCATCCCGATGATCCACTGGGAGATGTCATGGGAGATACCCAGACGGGCGAATGCGAAGCTCAGTGTGAACGCGGACACGACGATCAGCATGATCATCGATGAAGTCCGAACCGTCGACAGCACCGAGTCTTTGATCATTTCGAAGTTGATCGTCATGGACTGGCGAAGAGCCCCTTCGCTGTCGGGATACCGCTCTTGCAAGTCGGCCATCAAGCCGATTGTGGAACCTGAGCTATTCATCTTCTTCAGCAGCCCCGCCATGAGCGCAGGCCCTGAGTTGTTGGCCAGCGCCAACACTAGAGCCCCGGTCACACCGAACGCTGCTGCCTCGGTGGGAGTTGCCCAGCCCGCGTAGATTGACCCTAGCACCACCAAGATGATGATCACCACTGGAATCATGGAGAAAAGGCCGATGAACTTCAACCGCCAACTTGAGCCAGGCTCTCTGGGCGCTATGGATGGAAATAAAATTGAAGCGCCGATGATCATGAGCATCATCATCGCGGCCAATAGTATCCCAGGAATGAACCCTGCCAGATACAGCCTTCCGATGGACTCTTCAACCAGCACGCCGTATACGATCAGGCCGATGCTGGGGGGAATCAGGATGCCCAATGTGCCGCCAGCGGCTAGGGAGCCGATGACCAGACGCTCACTGTAACCCCGCGACCGGAAGGTCGGCAGGGACACCCGGCTGATGGTGGCCGAGGTGGCCACGCTGGAACCGGAACAGGCAGCGAAGATCGCACAAGAGGCGATATTTGTGTGAATCAGACCGCCGGGCAGGAAAGATATCCAGCGCGAGACCGCGCCGTACATCCTCTCACCCATCCCGCTCCGCAGCATCAACTCTCCCATGAGAAGGAAGAGCGGGACCGCGATCAGGATGAAGTTGGTGTTGGTCTCCCATGCTTTGTTTCCCATGATGTTCCAGAGGGGAGCATCGGAGAAGGCGAACATCAAGATCAACGACAAAACACCTAAAGCGCCTGCCACGTAAACTCCGATCAAGAAGAAGCCGCCCATCATCAGGAATGCTGAGGTTATTGCCATCTGTTTCGATCCTCCTAACCTTTCGACGCCAGCACAACCGCCAACTGGATTGTGATTTTAATCAGATTGCTGTTCACTTCCCGCTGGCGCCACAAGATGAAGCCAGAGGAACGTTTTACTTTCTGCTAGACCCCGGACGTAGGCTCTTCCTGCAGTACGTGATCACGATTCGTTCCGGCAGTGACCGTCCGGTAACTTTCAGTGCCGCCCTGCTTCTTATGGAGGAGCGGCAGCATCGCTTCCGCGATCATGTCAATTATCATGTGGATCGCTGTGAAGGCCAACATACTGAAGCCGATGGCTACGAATGTCTGAGGAATCCAAAGCGGCACCAAAGGATAGGTGTTTGTTACGGCGCCAATCTCGTAGGACTTCAAGACCATGACCCAAGTCTTCCAGGCAGTGACGGCGACGAAGAAAACGATCGATGCGAGGGCAGCTTGGTCGGCCCACCATCGGGCTCTCGGCGACATGAATGGCAGTAGAACATCGATGCGGACGTGGGAACCGGTCCGCAGAGCGTAGGAGAACGCCCATGTCGAGGCCATGGCCATCGTGTAACCACTCATTAGGTCCATGCCCGGCGCCATGACAACGTCGAACTTTCTGGCGATCACCTGATAGGTGATGAACAGCGCTAATAGCAGGAACATGGTTCCGCAGAGGTACCCCATCCCCAGGTAGACGCGGTCGAGAGTCCTGGTGACTGCCCGCGTTCCAGTTAATAGGGTAAGTGCCCCAGACTGGCCTTCAAGCACTCTTTCAGTGCGTTGATGCTCTGCGGTTGTTTCGACGCTAGCTACTTCGCTCAAGAGATCTCCTCCCTGCTCGGTACTGTGACGCGTAATCTTGGAACTGTGGACCTGCTGTGAATCTCAAACCCGCGCCAAAACATGGGCGTTTAACCCATTTTCGGACTTTCGGTCGTCAGCGTAATGCCGTTCGTATCTACACTAGGCTCGGAGTTATTCCGGTTTGACCAAGGGCCGATTGGCCCGAAAGTATAAACAATAGCTTCTGGGCCGTCAATACGTTTTATCGCGATTTGGAATTATTAATATATATATGATGACGGTTAATCCGGATGTTTCGGAGTCTTGGTGGTCCGACATACCCACAAATAATGCATGTTAGTTTCAATCAGGCAGATATCCTATCAACAACGGTCTCAATCAAACACCGGTTTTGATTAAGCGGGACGGATGGTATCGGATTCCTTTATATGGGAGGTCTATTTACATATCTTGGGTTTATTTATAAGGAAACGGAGATAAAGTTGCTACTCCAGACGTCTGACCCGCCGGAAGAACGCTGGCTGCAGCAACGCCAAGACCAAAAAGGCGAAGATCACTGCTGCCACGGCCACGTACATCTGTGTGGTCATGACCAACTTGCGGCGGTCGATCCGGTCCGCTAGCACTCCGGCCCAAGGGCCGATGATCAAGATGGGCAAAGTTCGGATGCCGACGACGGTGCCAGTTAAGAATGCGTTGCCATTGGTGAGCTGCAGCACCAGCCAACCCACCGTTAGGATCTGGATCCACTGGGCGCCGACGGTGAAGAAATTCCCGATCCAGAGATACCGGAAATCTTTATATTGGGAGATTATCCAGAAGTTGCTGCGCCGGCTTGCGCCCGGTTGATTCCCGGTTGGCGGAACTACTCTATGGGCCAAGCAACAACCCGTGGCTGGCCGGGCCGGCTACTACAACGGCCTTTATATAGAGGGGGAAGCCCGAGGTGTAGATGTGATATTGATTGCCGTTCTATATCGTGAAAAGTCATCGCGGCAAGCTTACCACGGCAAAACGGCAACGGAGTGTGGCGCAACATTGGCCGAAGCATCGGCTGCCGCTTCCGGCTGGTAGCTGGCCCGGGCTTCACAGTGGAACCCATGTCCGGCGCCTGCGTAACTATGGAATTCGTGGGTTTTCCCGTTCTTGGTCAATTCCTCGTCGAAATTGGCCACGTCTTCCGGCGTGGGGTTTACGTCTTCCTCACCAAATAACCCCAGCATAGGGCAGCCGATATTGGCCGTCTGCCCCAACGGCGAGGGGCCGCCTCCAAGCGCGGCGCCGATGCCCCCCAATAGAAGATGACCGACGCCGAAATGTCGGAGATGGTGCAAGAAGCCAGGTACGAGAATCAGCCTCCATCGCAAAACCCAACGATGCCGATCTTATCGCCTTGCACGAAAGACTGCGTTTTGATGTAGCCCACCGCCGCCCTTACGTCGGAGAGAACGTTGTCATCGGTGCAGCGGCGCATCCGAACGATGGCGGTGTTCATCTCTTCATGCAGGCCAGTCGTCATTGGGTCTTCTCGGTGGAACATCGACGGCGCTAGTCCCAGGTATCCTTGGGACAGCAGCCGGGCCACCACCGACTGGATGTGAGAGTTTACCCCAAATCTCCGGGATCACCACTATCGCAGGATGCCTGCCCTCGGCCTCCGGTTGGGTCAGGTAACCTTCCATGGCGCTTGCGTTCACGTTTATATCTACCCAGCTAGCTGGCATTATTTTCTCTTTGTAACGATTCATTGTTTGGAAATATCTGCCATTTACGGTTCCGGAAGAGGTCAAGTGATCGGGGAAACGGGTAGCCCTGCCGGTGGTACTGTAGACAGGTTGCTATATCACCTGAGGTCTTCAAAAACCAAAACGGGAGAATTTCCGCAAATACTTTTACTGAATTGGGCATAAGGCAGGCTCATCCTAGTTTGAATCAACGAGGGCGTGTCGCGCTATGTTTTGCCCGCATGCCCCTTACCAATATCAATGTGTTCGACCTTGAAGGCAAGAAAGGCAAGTTTTGGAGGAAACGCCCATGACAATCAGCGCTGTTCAGCATTTCAAAATCGGCGTAGGTTTTGTATGATGGATAGGGTAGCCTACAGCGAGAATGAGGGAACCCCAGTTCTTTGACCCGCCCTAGCGCCTGCCTTGGAGGCCGTTTTTGCGCAACCTGGCCAACTTCTTAGTCCACCTTTTTAACCGTGATGGCAAAACCGATCGTACCTATCTGTCGGTGGTCCATGACCGCTGTTTGTTCTGCGAAGAGCCAATCAGCGACTCACCCTCATACCTGATATACCGCGTCTGCCCCTTCTGCCGGTTCCATTACAACGTGACCGCTCGGCAGCGCGTGGAACTATTGGCCGACAAGGGAACGTTCAAAGAGTCGTATAAATATGTGAGCTCGATGGACCCGCTATCGTTCTCGCGCCGGTCCCGCTATCGAAAGTTCCTCGCCCAGGACCAGAGCCGGACAGGGCTCACCGAAGCGGCTGTTACGGGGAGGTGCCGGATCGGCGACATCGAGACTGTAATGATCGTGTTGGACTTTGGGTTCATGGGCGGCACCATGGGAAGCGTGGTCGGCGAAAAGGTGTCAATGGCCTTTGAGAACGCAGCCCGCCGGGGCATCCCCGCGGTGGCAGTGGTCTCCGGGGGGGGCGCCCGGATACAAGAGGGAGTTTTGTCCCTAATGCAGATGGCCAAGACCGTGACTGCGGCCAATCGACTACGAGATGAGGAAGTGCCTTTCATTGTTGTATTGGCCAACCCGTCCACCGGCCAGGCATATGCCAGCTTCGCTAACTTAGCCGACGTGATTCTGGCCGAGCCGGGTTCGTTGATCGGCCTCTCACCCTTGCGCACTCTGCAAGAGATGTCGAAGATGCCTCTGCCACTTGACGCCCACACAGCAGAAGCGCACGTTGGGCACGGGCTATTGGACAATGTGGTGGATCGGGAGAACCTGCAGCCCAGGATTGCTTCATTACTGCAGATACTGACGGCACACAAGCAAGGCTCATCCAATCACAAGAATTTGCTGAAAGCGGAGCCTGTCGAGTCGGACGAAGTTGAGCCGTGGGAGGCAGTGACCGCCGCCCGAAACTCGGAGAGGCCCCAGGCGAACATCTACTTCCGGTCTATGTTGGACCCGTTCATCGAACTGCGCGGCGATCGCCTGAACAGTGACGACCGGTCCATCGTAGCCGGCCTTGGGTTCATGGACGGCCAACCGGTGGCGGTAATCGGTCAACAACGCCGGCCGCTGGTGGAAGGGGATCGGTACCATGTCTTTCCCGACGGGCTGCGCAAAGCCCAGCGCGTCATAGATCTGGCCAGCCGTTTCAAGCTCCCGTTGGTAACCCTCATCGACACCCAAGGCGCCGACCCCGGGTTGGAAGCGGAAGAGCAAGGCATTGGAAACGCCATCGCCAAGACTCTGTCGTCGATGTTGACCGTATCCACGCCCATGGTCTCAGTAGTCATCGGCGAAAGTGGCAGCGAGGGCGCGCTGGCCCTGAGCTTGTCAGACCGGATATTGATTCAACAATACGCCGTCTATTCACCCATGTCGGTGAACCACTCCCTCGGCGCCGCTCATCACGACCATATGCTGGACCGCGAGGCAGCCGAGGCCTTGATGCTGACGGCCCACGATTGCCTGGAATTGGGTATTGCCGACGAAATCGTGCCAGAGCCCGAGGGTGGCTCCCATGTTGACCCACGGGAGGCGTCGGCTTCCCTGCAGACGGCCATTCTGACCAACATCGTTCAATTGTCCAAGATGTCTCAGGGAAAACTGCTGAAGAAGCGGTACCGGAAATTCCGAAGGATGGGCGAGAGCAGTGGGCATTCCCAGGAAGCTATGAACCGGGAAGTGAATCTCTTGATGAGCATCACCTCAGGCGACGCACCGCCGGAACGGCCGCCCCGCAAACCAAAAAGAAAGGACCGGGAGAAGGAATCCACCGAGGCCCAAGTGGCGTCAGACGATTAGATGATGATCGGTCCCGGTCCGCAAGACGGAGACCTATTTTCTTTTAGAGAACGCTAGGCCGCTTCAGAGCCGAATTCCTTGAGGCTCTTTTTCATCGCATTTGCCACCGAAGCGAATTCCTCCTCCACCGACTTATCCAACAGGGTGGTCGGTTTGGACGAGTCCCGGTAGATGGAGCGCAGCGCCAGTTCCCCCAGGAATGGGGCTTCAACCTCTTTAGCCAGGTCCTTTCCGCCGCCCTCTCCGAATATCTCCCCTGTGTAGTTCTCCACCACTCCCAACACGTTCAGGTTCAACTTGCGGATCATGTTGATGCAGCGCTTGGCGTCCAGGTTGGCCAAGTCCTGAGGAGTGCTCACCACAACGAACCCGTCCATGGGCAGGTTCTGCATCACGGTAAGGGGCGAGTCTGAGGTGCCGGGTGGCAGGTCTACAACCAGGTAGTCTAGTTCCTCCCAGTCGGTCTGCTGCAAGAACTGGCTGATGGCGTTGTGAATCATGGGGCCGCGCCAGATTATGGCCTCGTCCGGGTTCTCTTGGAAAAAGGCCATGGAGACGACCTTGACGCCCCATTTCTGTTTTGGGGTTATCTGACCGTCGATGTAGTCCGGCTTATCAGTGATGCCCATGACCTTGGCTACGTTGGGGCAGTCGATGTCCACATCCAGCAGTCCGACGCTGTTTCCCTGACCGGCCAGGGTCACCGCCAGGTTAACGGCGACGGTGGTCTTTCCCACGCCGCCCTTGCCGCTGTATACGCCAATCTTGGTTTTGATTTTCTCAAGACGGTCAGTGATCTGGCGGCGTTGTTGCCAAGACCGTTTGATCTGTTCCAAGCGTGCGCTTTCCTGGGGCGTGGACATGCTGTCCTCCGGGTAGAATTCTGTGATTCAGAGTAGGGGGTGGCCGGTCTGGAGCGTTACCGAGCCGACGAAACGGGTGTCCGTTCTCGGGTGACTCGGTTAGGCAGGCGGACTCGCCGTTGGCTAGATGCCTAGTTGAGAGCGGGCTTCTTCGCTGATCAGTTCGGGTGACCAGGGAGGGTCGAACACCATCTCGATCTGCACTTCTTCCACGCCGTCCAATTCCTGCACCGCCCATTCAGCCTGTTGGCCGATGTAGGGGCCCATGCCGCAACCTGGGAAGGTGAGAGTCATCTGGACGTAGACATCACCAGAGTCCTTAACCTGGACGTCGTAAATCAGACCTAAGTCAACGATGTTGACCGGAATCTCCGGATCATACACCGTCTTCAAAGCTTCATAGATATCTTCTGGGGTGACGGTAGCTTCGGCCATGCCTGCCTCCTAGATGGGGTCGCCTGCCACGATTATATTAAAGTCGACTAAGTTGGGCAACAATTATTTGCGTGTTGTTAGCGAGGCGGCGAGATGCACGTTTTCAGCCGGCATCGCCGCCTTGTTAACGCTGTTAGTGTTACTAGGGAATCAACAGCAGCTTGCCGGTGGTGGCCCTACTCTCCAGTTGCCGGTGCGCTTCCGAAGCATCAGAAAGCGGGAATTCGCCGCCGATCCTGAGGTTCAGTTCACCGGAGGCAACCCAACCCAGGACGTCGCTGGCCCGCTTTTCCAGTTCGGCCCGGTCAACGGTGTAGTCGCCCAGTCCGGGGCGGGTCAATGAGAGCGACCCCGCGCCCAAGATGCCGGGGTTGATGGGGTCTGGCGCTCCGCTGGCAGCACCATAGAGGACCATGTGGCCGCGGCGGCCTAGGCTGGCGATGCCCTGCATGAAGGTGGTCTTGCCCACGCCGTCATAGATCGCTCTGACGCCTTCGTCGTTGGTGGCCTTCTTGACTTCTTCGGCGAAGTCCTGCTGGGTGTAAAGAATCACGTGGTCGGCGCCGGCCCCTTTGGAGAGCTCGGCTTTCTCTTCCGTGGAAACGGTGGAGAATACGTACCCGCCCAGCTTCTTGATCATCTGGGTCAGAAGCAGGCCCATGCCACCGGCCCCGGCATGAACGATGACCCGGTCACCCTTCTGCACGGCATAGGTGGAATGGCAGAGATAGTGGGCGGTCATGCCCTGTAGGATGGCCGCGGCGCCAGCCTTGGCGTCTACTCCGGCCGGCCGTTTCATCAGTCGCCAGGCCGGCACAAGGGCCAACTCGGCATAGGTGCCGGGGGCCGTGCAGTAGGTGACATCGTCGCCCACTTTGACCTCGGTGACACCGGGGCCGATGGCCTTGACTACTCCGGCGCCTTCCACTCCGATGATGCGGGGCAGGGGCGGGCCGGGGTTTACGCCCTGGCGGCTGTAGACGTCCGTGAAGTTCACGCCTGCAGCCTGGATCTCAACCACTGCCTCGCCTTCACTGGGAATAGGGTCGGCCACGTCCTGGTACTTCATAACATCGGGGCCGCCAAATTCGGTGATCTGTATTGCCTTCATGCTGAGCCCTCCTGAATTTGCCGCGAGTATTAACGGTAT
>CEQE01119662.1_pt1 | contig 52567 bp, 45 predicted proteins | sample 356201 | NCBI WGS metagenome assembly CEQE01 (sample SAMEA2619970, study PRJEB7988) | marine metagenome | biome: marine biome (ENVO:00000447); feature: mesopelagic zone (ENVO:00000213) & marine oxygen minimum zone (ENVO:01000065); material: "saline water (ENVO:00002010), including plankton...
CATAATTAAAGGGACAGTTTACTTAATTCCCCCTAATTCCTCTTAGTGCTTGCCGAACTTCTTTCGCTTGTGCTGAACGTAGTCCACCAGGATATATTCGCCCAGGTTGTGCGGCGTGGTGTAGAAGGCGCGACCGCCGTTTATCTTGGTCATCTGCTCGACGAATGCACGCAGGTAGTGACGCTGGTCCAGCATGAAGGTGTTGATGGTTATATCCTTGCTGGTACAGAGCCTGATCGCACGTAGCGTCTTGCTGATGCAGGTGGGCGTAGGCGGGTAGGCGAACACCGGCCGGCCGTTTTCAAGGTGGGCCGTTGGCTCGCCGTCGGTGATCATGATGATCTGCTTGCTGCCCTGGGAGTGCTTGGCCAGCAGTTTCTCGGCCATGATCAACGCGTGCTGCATGTTGGTACCGAGGAGATAGTCGTCGTACTGCAAATAGGGCAGGTCAAAGTGCTTGATCTGCTTGGCGTAGGCGGAAAAGCCCAGCACGTAGAGACTATCCCGTGGATAGGCGGTGCTGATCAGGTTGTGCAGGGCCATGGCGACCTTCTTGGCGGATTGGAAGGAGCCTCTGAGTGCCATGGACCAGGATAGGTCAACCATCAGCACGGTGGCGGTCTCGGTAATCAGCTCGCTGCGATAGATTTCGAAGTCGTCGATCTTCAGATTGACCGGCGTGCTGGGACCCTCGCGGTCGAGTGCATTGCGTATGGTGCGGGACATGTGCAGGTGGAAGGGGTCGCCGAATTCATAGGGCTTGGAGTCTTCCATGCGCTCACCGAAACGACCCTCTTCCGGCACGGCGTGATTGCCGAGGCTCTGCTTCTTGAGACGGGAGTAGATCTCCCCCAACGCCTTCTGCCCCAGCACCCTCGTTCCCCGCGGAGTCAGCTCCCACTTCTCGCCGTCCCGGCGAACGTAGCCGGCTTTCTCGAGAATCTCCAGGAGCTTCTTCATCTCCTCCAGATCGTCCTTGGCTTCCTCGCCAAGCAGCTCTTTGACCTTATCTTCGTCGATGCCATCCATGTCGCCATCGTATTGAGCGCGCTGCATCTGTCGTTCCAGATCGTCCAGCTCCTGCATCTCCCGCATCAGTTCCATGGCTGCCTGCAGGTCGATCTCCTCGTCGCCGCGGAAGTTGTAGCGTTTTCCCTGCGGGTTGAGAAATGCCATCTCCTTGGCGAGCTTGGCCAGTTCGCTCTCGAGTTCCGGATCACCCAGCTTGTCGGCGAGCAGCGACTGCAGTTGCTGGCGCTGATCGGGTGACATGGAGTTGAGCAGGGATTGGGAAGCAGCCATCTGCTTCTGCATCATGTCCAAGAGCTCATCCAGGGACTTGGGTGGATTGTCACCGAACATATCCCCGTATTTCTCCATGAACTCTTCAAACCTTGGATCCTCGCCGGCGATCTTCTTCACCAGCATCTCATTCAGGTCGTGCACCATGTCCTTCATGCGTTGGATGTCCCCTTCAGACATCTCCTGCACCATCTTTTCGACATCCTTGAAGAGCGAGTTGGTCATCGCTTTCTTGAGCTGCTCGATCAGCTTGAGGAATTTGCGCTGTGCGTCCGGATTTAGGAATTCATACTCCTGCAGGGATCTCACCTTGCCCGCCGTATCTTCCGGGAGGTCATCCAGAAACTGCTGATTGGTCCTGCCGATATTACCCAGCACGCGGTCGGAGAACTGGCTGTCCCCTTCACCGTCGTCCCCTTCGCTGCCTGTGGAGTCCCCGCCGGCATCGGGTTGAGAATCACCGGATTGCTCATCGGCGCCCGGTTGTGCTTGGTTTGCGGCATCGCTATCGCCGGCAGAGTTCGGATCATCGCTTTCGTCGCTCGCGGCAGGCGCACCGGATGGATTCTCTCGATCGATCCACTCCTGAATCGTCTCCCGCTCCATGTCCAGAATCTCTTCCAATTGCCGCCATATGTCGTCCATGACGCTACGCATGTCGAAGCGGTCCAGTTGCTCACGGCGCTGATCCCGAAGCTGTTTGAGCAGATCTCGGAGACCTCTGATATAACCGTCGTCCGTGTTCATGCCACGCTGGGTGAGATAGCGCATGGCCTGCTGCAGATCGCCAAATTCCATCAGGTCTTCACTCAGAGCTGAAAGGATATCGTCCGCTTCAGGAGAGAATATCTCCTGGCTGCCGTCCCACTCGGAATAGCGGGTAAGAGACGTGAACTTGGTTGCCATTGTGGGTTCCTCGTCCTCAGCTGTTATACGTCGACCGCCCGTTTACCTGGTCTTTGTTGAGCAGTTGATTGAGATGCAAGCCTTCCAGTATGAACTCGAGTGCTGCGGCTCGGATTATGGAACTGTTATCCTTGCCGATCTTGCTGACTGCGATCTCCATGCCGTCGATCTTCCTGATCAACACCTCATACTCTTCCGCAGGCATGGATTCACCGGTCGTTACATAGAGCCCATCGGTGAATTGAGTCGACACCAGTTCCATTTCATCGTTATTCATATAGCGTCCAAATACGTTCTTCACCGCTTGTTTGAACAGATCCTCCATAATCTGCTCCTCGCGACCTTCCTCCATCGCCTCGAATTCCAACTTTCCCTGCAGCGATGGCATGATGAAGGGTAGATCGGATATCCTCGGCACGACCTCCTGCTCACCCACCCTTATGGCGCGGCGCAGGGCATTGGCCAGCATCGCTTCGTGGTTGGAGATCGAGGCCCTCACCGACACGCCCGAGCGCTGGCTTATATCCGGCGATCTTCGGGCGGTGTGGGTGATCTCGGCGATGATCTCCTCCATGTAGGCCGGTACAGCGACGCGGTACTCCCCCATGTCCAGCTTGGATTGTTCCTGCTCCATGATGCTGATCTCTTCGATGATGGATTCAGGATAGTGGGTTCTGACCTGGGAACCGTAGCGATCTTTGAGGGGCGTGATAATGCGGCCGCGGTTGGTGTAATCCTCCGGATTGGCGGTCGCCAGGATCATCACGTCCAGGTCCAGCCGTATCTTGTGACCCCTGATCTGGATGTCCCTCTCCTCCATCACGTTCAGCAGGCCGACCTGGATTCTCTCGGCCAGGTCCGGCAGTTCATTGATGGCGAAGATACCGCGGTTCGTATGGGGAATAAGGCCGAAGTGAATGGTCTCCTCATCTGCCAGATAACGACCCTCCGCCACTTTTATGGGGTCCACCTCACCGATCAGGTCGGCGATGGTGATATCGGGTGTTGCCAGTTTCTCACCGTAGCGCGCATCGCGGTGAATCCAGGTGATGGGTGTGTCGTCCCCTTTTTCAGCCAGGAGGTTCTTCGCCTGCACGCTGATGGGTGCAAATGGATTCTCGGGAATCTCGACACCCTCGATGATCGGCGTCCACTCATCCAGCAGAGAGGTCAGGCTGCGAATGATCTTCGACTTGGCCTGTCCCCGTTCTCCCAGCAGGATGATATCCTGGCCGGACAGAATCGCATTGGCCACCTGAGGAAGGACCGAGTTGTCATAGCCGATGATGCCGGGGAAGATCTCGCTCTCATCTGCGAGCTTCAGCATCAGGTTGCGACGCATCTCCTCTTTTACAGTGCGGATTTGGAAATCTGTCGTGCGCAAGGCACCGAGGGTATCTGGTTTTTTTTCTGGCACTGAACCACTCCTTGACTCAACAATACGACTAGCGGGAAAGTATACCCAGACAGGTCGGGTGACTGGCAAGCAGAATTTCAAGAAAAGGACAACGAGAGGTCATACCATGCAATAATGGCCGCGGTCTTCCTGCCACGCAGCCATCGTGCTTGGTGGGGCCCAGATCCAAGCCGGCCACGAGAGGGCTACGCGCGTGATTACCAAGGGCGACGAATATCCACTGCACCAGACGCCGGAACCCATCGCCTATACGGGTGCCAATCGGAATTTCTACGACCGATTCTTCTTTAATGGCTATTGTGCCGATGGATCGGTCTTCTTTGCTGCTGCCATGGGCATATACCCCTATCTCAATATCCTCGATGGCGCTTTCTCCGTGGTCGTGGACGGCGTTCAGCACAATGTCTACGCATCCAGAGTTCTGCACATGGAGCGGCTGGATACCCATGTGGGTCCCATCTCAGTTGAAATTCGGCAGCCACTCAGGGTCCTCGGCCTACGCTGCGACGATCAGGAGCATGGCGTCAAGGCCGATCTCACCTTCACGGCGCGCTGTGAGGTTCAGGAGGAACCTCGATTTACGCGGCGCAGCGGCAGTCAGATCCTGATGGATTCCACTCGCATGACGCAGAATGGGTGCTGGAGCGGCTGGATCGAGATCCAGGGGAGGCGGTTCGATATTAACGACGCCGAATACCGTGGTACCAGGGACAGATCCTGGGGCATTCGCGGCGTTGGTGAGTCAGATCCGCAGCCCAATCCCGAGGGCGGCGGCATGTCGCAGTTCTACTGGCTGTGGGCGCCGCTGAATTTTGATGATTGCGCAACCCTCTATCATCTAAACGACGATGCCGAGGGGCTGGCCTGGAACAGCAATGGTGTCGTCATACCCCTGCTGGAGCAGGGCGAGTCGGAACGGATGGCGCGTGCCTCCAGTGAACTCACATTCTACTCCGGCAGACGGCATGCCGAATCTGCACGCATCACTTTCGAGCGCAGGGATGGTGAGCATATCAGCATCGAACTCACCACCCAATGGAACTTCTATATGAGGGGGATCGGCTATACGCATCCCGAGTGGCGCCATGGCAAGTACCACGGCGAATTAGCGACCGGCTATGACGAATTCGTTATCAGTGATGTCCCCGCTACGGACCTTCACGTGCAGGCGTTCTGTCAGGCGAAGCTGAGCACGCCGGAGGCGGAGTTGACCGGTCAGGGCGTACTGGAACAGCTCATCATAGGTCCGCACAAACCTTCCGGATTCAAAGAACTGCTGGACATGGCGCCATGAGTCTGTCGTTAGATGCGCTCAGGCGCAACGGTTGACACGCTGAAAGGTGCAGGTTCGGTTCCATCGTTTGATTTCAGGAGGGCCGATGCGCCACCAGTATCGCTCTCCTCGGAGCGGGTAATCCCTCCACGGTCACATCTGGATTGCCCGGCTGCAGAGAATCGGCCAGGGACTGAAAGTCCATCCAGCGAGTTGCTCGCTGTTCGTCCGTGCCGGTCTGACTGACCGCCACTGTACGCACTTCAGTGAATCCGACTCTCGTTAGCCAGCGTTCCAGTGCAGGGGTGCTCGGGATAAACCAGACATTGCGCATCCGTGCGTAGCGATCTTCCGGTACCAGGGTCGTGCTGCTGTCCCCTTCGACCACCAGAGACTCCAGCACGAGTTCACCCCCCGGCTTGAGACAGTTTCTCAGCAGTTCAAGGTGTTTCAGGGGTGATCTGCTGTGGTGCAGAACACCCATGGAATAGACGCTGTCAAACAGACTGAAGTTGCGCGGCAGTTGTTCGCCTGTTAGCGGCAGCAGAAAGACGGGCTCGTCGGGCAGGTATTGCTTGAAGACCTCAAACTGCACCAGGTTGAGTTGACCCGGATCCACCCCGAGTACAAAGGCGGCGCCGGCGCCGCGCATGCGCCAGCAGTGATAGCCATTGCCGCAGCCAATGTCGAGTACCATGCAATCTGTCAGCGGGCGGATGTGGGGCAAGAGGCGTTCCCACTTGAGGTTGGACTGCCATTCCGTGTCGATCAGGATATCGAATAGGGAGAAGGGCCCCTTACGCCACGGTTTGAATTTCAGCAGCGTGTCAGACAACTGCTCCTGTGTGGAATGCAGCAGATCGTCCGCCTTGCCGATGCGGATAACGTCCCCGTCCAGTTGCCGTGACGATGGCATTGCCCGCGGTAATTGCTGCAGATGGGTCATCCAGACCGGAAAGTCGCCGTGCAGCTTTGCGCTGTAATTTCTTTGCAGAGACTTCCTGAGAGGCTCGGCACAATCGCGCAATGGGTTGGACGCGATCGTTCGAAAGAACGATCCGAATTCGATCACGGCCCCGCAGTCACGTTCTTAACCGTGATGTGTTCTGCCAGCAACTCAAAGGCGGCCGGTGAGATCACGACAAGGCGGGTCATAAAATACGCCGCGACAAGATAGGTCATGCGATTGACCCACAGCGAAGCGGTCCATGCCAGCAGCGGCAACGTCAGTGAGGGAGTGACCACATTTGCAGCAGCGACGGCTGCGAACAGCACCAGTGCAACGGTCACGGAGACCCAGGATCCGGTGGGATTCAGGAATCCGGCGATAATAGACCAGAGAATTCCAGCGAGTGGTATGTTGATGGCGGCCCACCAGCCGTAATAGTAAACGATGAGGAGCGCACTCAGGGTGAACAGCGCGGGTGTTAACGCCAGCCCTGTCCAGACGATGAGTTTTGCCAGCAACGCCGATTGCCCCGTCTTCGACTTTATTTCAGTCAGGGGGGTCATGGTGTAGAAGCGGCGCGCGATACTGCGTGAAATATCGATTGAGGCGCTGCCATCGGTTACGGCGTGGGCCAATCGGGCGTGCTCTTCAGGTGTGGAATAGCTGTGTTCTGCGAGGCCCATGTCTGTCTCTTCTGCTGTGATCATAGCTGTGCTACTGTCACGGTTTACCCGATGGTAGCGTGTTCCAGCTTGTTTGACAAAATCCTCAAACAACCATCCTCGTTATTGACTAGACTAGTCCTTAGATCCCTAGAGAGCTGTTATGGCCAACTGTGGTGAAGCGCTCGTTTCGTTACTCGAAGCGTACCAGGTCGATACCGTGTTTGGCATTCCCGGTGTACACACGGTGGAGCTCTATCGCGGCCTCGCCAAAAGTGCCATTCGCCACATATCCCCCAGGCACGAACAAGGGGCTGGCTTCATGGCGGATGGCTATGCTCGCGTCAGCGGAAAGCCCGGCGTCTGCTTTATCATCACCGGCCCGGGGATCACCAACATCGCCACCGCCATGGCGCAGGCCTATTCCGATTCGATACCAATGCTGGTGATCTCAAGCGTCAACAAGACCGGTGAGCTGGGATTGGGTGCCGGACAACTGCATGAATTGCCTTACCAGAGAAATCTCACGGCTCAATACACCGAATTCAGCCACACGCTGTTGGATGGAGCGGAATTGCCTGAAGTGCTGGCCAGAGCGTTTGCGGTATTCAGCAGTCGCAGACCGGCGCCGGTTCACATCGAAATACCCATCGATGTCATCGAATCTGAAACCGATGTCTCGACCGACACCTGGCCGACATCGACGCCACCGGGACCGGACGCGGCATCGATCAGCCAGGCGTCCGGATTATTGGCAAAGGCTGCGAGGCCGCTCGTGATCCTGGGAGGTGGCGCAGTGGATGCGGGAGAAGCGGCACTGCAATTGGTGGATCGACTGAAGGCACCGGTGATCAATACGGTGGCGGCGAAAGGCGTCATTGCCGCATCACACCCGCTGTGTCTGGACGATACGTTGGCGTTCGAGCCCGTCAGGGACTTGATAAATGATGCCGATGTGGTCTTGGCGGTGGCTACTGAATTCAGCGAGACGGATCGCTACGGTGATGAAAGGCCGCTCGCCATGCAGGGAAAGCTGATCCGCGTCGATATTGATCCTGAACAGCTGGTCAGAAATCACAAGCCGTGGCTGGCGATCTTGAGTGATGCAGGCAAGGCGCTGGCCGCGATATCTGCGCAGCTGCCCGAGAGCGCTGGCAGAGAGGGCAGGACACGAGTGCAGCAAGTCAGAAAGGAGCTGCAACAGTATCAGAAGCACCGGCTCTTTCTGCAGAAATTGAGAAAGGTGCTGCCTGACGACAGCATCGTGGCGGGGGACTCGACCCAGCCTGTGTATGCCGCTAACAGTTTCTTTCCGGTCGATAAGCCACGCTGCTGGATCACGTCGGTGACGGGCTATGGCACGCTCGGCTATGCCTCGCCGGCTGCTATCGGTGCCAAGCTGGCGCTGCCGGATCGGCCGGTGCTCGCCATCGTGGGGGATGGCGGCTTTCTATTCACAATTTCTGAATTGATCGTAGCAGTCGAGCTGGACTTGAGCATCCCAATCGTGCTCTGGAATAATCAAGGCTATGGTGAGATTCGCAACTACATGTTGGAGAAGCAGATTCCTCTTGTTGGGGTAGACCTCGATACGCCCGACTTCATTGCCATCGCTAAGGGGTTCGGTTGTGTTGCGCATAGAGCGATCAGCATGAATCAGTTTCAGCAACTGATCAGTGATGCGCTGTCGCACCCGGGGCCGAGTATTATAGAGATCGTGGAAGATTCCAAATTCCTGAACGAGTAGCTTGACACAAGCCTGAACGAGAGCGTCACATGAACATTGCCAAGAAGTTATGCTGTAACCACCTGCTGCAGATCGAACCATACCAATCCGCCCGTAGATTGGGTGGCAGTGGTGAGGTATGGCTGAACGCCAACGAGTTACCGTACTCGTACGGTGATTATCATATAGATAGCAGCGGCTACCAGCGCTACCCCGAGGTACCCAGTCAGAGTCTGTTGCGCGCCTATGCCGACTATGCATCCTTCAGTAGCGATCAGCTCCTCTGTGTTCGCGGCGCTGACGAGGGGATTGAGTTGCTGATACGGGCCTTCTGCACGCCCGGGTCGGACCGCGTCGTGATTACGCCGCCCACCTACGGGATGTACCAGGTCAGTGCCAACATCCACGGCGTTGCCATCATGGAGATTCCGCGTGACGCGTCGTTCGATCTGGATGTAGATGCTGTAACGGCAGTGGATTCCGCCAAATTGATCTTTATCTGTTCGCCAAACAATCCCACCGGCAACGTCTCATCCGAGCGTGAACTGCGGGACATTCTCGACCGCTTCAAAGACTCCGCGCTGGTGGTCGTGGACGAAGCCTACATTGAATTCTGTCCCGAACACTCGCTGCAGCCACTGATTGACGAATATCCTAATCTGGTGATCGTGCGTACCCTATCCAAGGCGTTCGGCCTGGCAGCGGTCCGGTGTGGCTTTGTGCTGGCGCCAAAAGACGTGATCGAACTGCTGTCGAAAATCATCGCCCCCTATCCGGTTCCGTTACCGGTAGAGCAGATTGCCCTGCAGGCGTTGTCCCCGGAGGGTCTGACGCGCATGCGGCAACGGGTAGAGGAGATCAACAGAACCAGAATTTCACTGCAGCAACGGCTGCATGAGATGCAGGGCATCGTCAAGGTAACTACGGGTTTCGGAAATTTCCTCCTGGTGGAGTTCAACGATGAACCGAAGGCGGTGGAGTTGCTCGCTGCTGCGGGGGTGGTTGTACGAACGCCCTATACCCAGGGCCTGATTCATAACAGCCAGAGGATTTCCATCGGCAGCGCCGAAGAGATGGATCGGGTGGTGGCTGCGCTTGAGGGACTGCCCTAGCGAGCAGTCTGGCGCTCCCGCAACATGATTTACCGACGCAATATTGGTTACGCAGGTGCGGGACGCGCCCCGATTCACTTGATAGCGAGAATCGATGCGAAATTGAAGCACTGGAACCATGTCCAGGCTTCGCGGAAGCCCGCTGCGATGAGTCGCTCGTGGTGTTCATCTATCCTGTCAGGAACCAACACCTGCTCGAGCGCTGTTCTTTTCTGAGCGATCTCCAGGTCACTGTATCCTTTGTCGCGCTTAAAGCCGTGGTGGAGAGCCGTGAGCACTTTCTGCTCAACCGAGTGGTCCACCTTGATCTTCTCTGACAACACAAGTACACCGTTCGAGACCAGCCCGCCAGCAATTCGCTCTAACAGATTCATTCGTTCTTCCGTTTGAATAAATTGCAGCGAGAAATTCATGACGATGATGGAAGCGTTGTCGAACCCGGTATCCAGAATATCCTGACAAAGTACATGTGTCGGAATCTGTGACGGTTCACTGCTAACATTCTGTAGGCACTTTTCAACCATGTCAGGAGAATTGTCCACGGCGATGATCTCGCCTGAATCGAAGCGCAAACCACGTCGGATACTGAGGGTGGAAGCACCCAAAGAGCAACCGAGGTCGTAGCACCGAGTGCCCGGCTGAGCGTATTCGCCGGTGATCACCCTGATCATATCCAGCAGCAAACCATATCCAGGCACGGATCGCGCTATCATATCCTCAAACACAGCCGCGACACGATGATCGAACTGGAATGATTCCACCGAATTCAGCTGCTCCATGTAGAGTTGGTCCCTTTTGTCTGCCACTGTCAGCTCCGGAAATCGACAAGTATTTCATTTTAGCGAGTCACGACAGTGTTGACCATTTGCGCGGCTGCGAACTGAGCTCCCGCCTTCGAGAGAATTCCATGCTTGGGTTGCTAATTTAGCTGGATTGGTTATGATTACGAACGAGTAGGATCATGTCACTAAGTCAGAGAAAAAGACAAACGATATTCAAAAGGTGACGAGCCACCAACCGGTGCAGCCACTTATCGACGCCCTGACTGGTACTGCCACTCGGGGCTTTTTACTTTAGGGATATGTACATAGCAGGAAGAGGAACGTCAGGATTAGTTTGAGCGTGATGTTATGTCATTGAGGATTCTCAGAATCAACACTGCCGGAGCTCCGGTGGAATGGTTGAGCTGGCAACAGGCTGTCTGTCTGCAGGCTAGAGAGTTGGTCAACTGGTCCTATGGTGAGGAGATCTTCCGGATTCGTGGTGGCTATTCGAGAATCACCGGTGAGCAAACCGTTGTCACCCTCAACAGCATTATCTCGTGCAAGGGCAAAGTGTACGGGAAGAGGCGTAAAGAGCCTCCCCTTACCAATCGCGCGCTCTTTCGAAGAGATCAGAACATGTGCCTGTATTGTGGCAATCACTTTGACAATATCTCCTTGAGTAGAGACCATGTCGTTCCCTTGTCACGCGGTGGTGAAGACACTTGGACCAACGTAGTTACCGCCTGCAAACGATGCAACGCCCGCAAGGGCAGTCGCCTGCCAGACGAGACCAATATGGAGCTGTTGGCACTTCCCTACCGCCCAAACCATGCAGAGTACCTGGCCTTGACTCACAGCGGCCGTATTCTGGGTGATCAGATGGCCTTTCTGCAAAAGCAGTTTTCTGCCAATAGTCGCTTCTTGAGCGACAGAGTGGAAATGTTGGCCTAATAGCCTGTTCTCGGCTGTTAGCTATTATCTAAAGGAGCGTTCGCTGTCTGGCGTGTGTCAGGACGCATGAATTGTTGCGTGTGAGCCTATCGGCTCGAGAGAAGTTAGTGGCCCGGGTGGCGTGTGGTGATACCTGAAGCATCAATTCTCGATACGTTGCTAACGACGTTTGCGATGCGGCTGCGACGGCGCTAGAGTGACTATTCGTCATACGTCGAGGCATGCCATGGAAACCATCAACGGTTGGCTGCTGGTATATCTCATTGGTTCGGTGCCGCTGCTGGTCTTTTACTCCGCCGGATTGTCCGGGTGGTTCTTTGATTATCCCATAGGGCTGATGATCGGGATCTTGCTCGTACTCGTTGTGCCGCTGGTGCTGTTGGTCTTAAAGGTTGCCTCTGCGCCAACATGGAACATCGCGCTGCTATGGGTTGGCGCTGGTTTGATCTCGCTGCGCATACTATACGGTGTAGTACTCATGGAGCGAGCGTTGCAGAGATCGGAATTCCTGACGATGGCTGCAATCGTATCCGTCGCACTCACATGGGCAATCGTGTGGACCTGGTACTTTCTTGTCTCACAGCATGTTGCCAGGATCTTCGCCTAACGAGGCCCGGAAACGTAAGACGGATCAATCCCTGTGATCGCGGAAGACGAGCCCCGTCGGTACTTTCGGAAAGAAAAACGTGGACTTCTGTGGCATCAGTTCGCTGACAGCCGTGACGCGAAATACGTCGTCGGGCGACAGTGGGTTCAAGTAGATTGCCAGCCGCCCGTCGGCGTTACGGATCTCGTCTGCGGCCCGCTCAGCGCTTTTCGGGAAACTCACGGCGCCAGCGCGAATAGATTCGGCTCCGAGACCAAACGCAGCACCGAGCACGTCCTTCTCGACGATACGCACCATCAGTCGATCGTCGAGCTCTTCATCGCGCCACAGGATGCGCAGCCAACCGTCGGCGGCATCGGCCGCGAACGCCGGCTTTGCAGCCAACGGTTCGAGATGTTCGCTGAGCAACTTACCGATGGCCTCGATGCCTGACAGCGGGACCGACTTCTGTCGCCAAAGTGGCAGAAGCTCGGCCCAGCCGGCCTCATCCGGCGCGCTCGTCAGAACGTCTTTACGAATCACGCGATGGATCGGTAGCAGCAGAGTGCCGGGCGCGTAGGCATTGGCGAAGTAAGCCAGCGTCGACTCGTGCGGAGCGTCCGGGTCTGGACTTGCGGATGCCTGACGTCGTTCATCCCGGTAGGCGAGGGCCGTCTCATAACGATGATGGCCGTCGGCCATCACGACGGGACGTTGCGCCATAAACGAACGCACCAGCTCGACGGTATCGGGATCCGCCAATCTGGCCAGATCGTAGTCCACGCCGCCTTCGTCCCGGGCCCCACCGACGGAATCTTTTTCGAACGCTGAGACGAGCGACTGCGCGAGGGTACCCTCGCGATCCTCATAAAGAACGAAGACCGGCGAGAGATTCGCTCGCGAAGCGCGCAAGACCTTGAGGCGATCTGCCTTCGGGCCGGCCAGAGTGCGTTCGTGTGGGCGCACAACCCTCTCGCTATAGTCTTCAAGCCCGAGTTCAGCGTAGAATCCCACGCGTTCGAGGGTATCGCCGCCGGGGCCGCTGAAGCGCTGGCGCATGACGTAGTAGCCGGGCACTGCGTCACGCATCAGTACGCCCTCCCGTCGCCAGGCGGCCAGTGTATTTCCCACTTCCGCATAGTCTGTATTGGCCTCATCAGCCACATCACGGGTCAACTCGAAACGTATGGCGTTGTAGGGATCACGTGCATAAAAGGCCTCGCGCTCGTCTGCGGCAATGACATCGTAGGGAGGCACGATCACCCGGGACAGTTCCACCTTGGCAGTGTCGTAACGCACCGCGTTGAAGGGACGGACATCAGTCATCGATCATCTACTCCTATCCATCGTTGCGTGGCTTGCCCATCTCGGACGGTCAGATCAGCGCTGACCCTTCGCTGTCCAAGCCACTGGCTACCGCAGGGGATCGACAGTCCGGCTGAACGGCACGATCAACACCGCCTATCTACCCTTGAAGTTCGGTTCTCTCTTTTCGGCAAACGCCCGTGCGCCCTCGGTGTGATCCTCCGTCGCGGCAACGTAGGGGAAGGCGAAAGCATGCCATTGCTTCCACTCATCGAGAGGCATATTGAGCCCCCTGCGCACGCCTTCCTTGAGCAAGCGAATGGAAAGGGGCGGCTTGTTGACTATCTTGGTGGCCATTTCCATGGTAGCGGGCATCAGTTCATCGTGGGGCACGACTTTATTCACTAGTCCGATGCGGTCCGCTTCATCTGCATCGATAATGTCCGTGGTCATCATCATTTCGTATGCCTTGGCCAGCCCCACCAGCCTCGGCAGCAGAATCTGTCCCTCGTCGGGAATCAGTCCTCGCCGCAAGTACACCTCGCCGAACCGGGCGCGGTCGGAAGCGACCCTCATGTCGCACATCAGCGCGATGTCGCAGCCGTAACCCACGGCGGCCCCGTTAACGGCGGCAATCGTCGGTTTGTTGATGTGCAGCAGGGCAGCGCCGCCGCCGCCGAGATTACCGCCCTCTAGATACCCCAGTTGCTCCGCCCTGCCGCGATTGGTGCGCTCCTCCGTCGTGCCTGCGGCAGTGGATTCGAGGAATATGGAATTGACGTCATCACCGGAGCAGAACCCGCGCCCGGCACCGGTGAGGACAATGACCCTGACCTCCGGGTTTTCATCTGCCTCGGCGATCGCCTGGCCGAGTTCCTGATGGGTCTGGCCGGACAGCGCGTTCATAACCTGCGGGCGGTTGAATGTGATGATCGCGATGTGATCATCCGTGACTTCGTAGACTAACTCTTCGTAGCTCATATCATGGTTCTCCTTTGCCGAGACAATCGAATCTGTGTACGCTCATCTAAGGCAGACGAGAATAACTGGGGTCGCAGCAAAAACCAACAAGCGATGTCTCGTGAATAACCGGCGTCGGAGCAACAACCAACAAGGGATGTCCCGTTACACTGGGCTCATTGCGAAAGCGGGAAGGGCATCGACAAAAACCACATTGCCGTTGGTGTTGATGTGGCTTGGCTTCAGATCGACAATGGCAGACTGTTCTTTCAACGACAGCGTGGTCCGGGTTGTGTCGCCTGGGAAAAGGAGTTCACATGTTTGCAGATAAAGCGAAGGTTCGATTCATCGTATACCTGGCCATCGCACTGATGGTCTCCGCCCCAGCCCATGGTCAGCACCCCTGGCAAGAGAAACCCGTTCGTGATGACGCGGAAATCAAACGCATGCTGGGACCGATGGGCGACAGGAATCCGTCTCATGATCTGCATATCGTCTGGGTGTGGGGCGTTGACAAGAATCACGAGCGCGGCGCGCACGAGTATGGCTGGGTGATGGACCGCTACGTAAACACGCTGCTCCCTATGGTCCCCCGGATCAAGGTGGAGCGGGCCATGTACTTCCCGTCAGACGAGCAATGGGCGAAAGCGGATCTAATCGTCTTTTACGCCCAGCAAAGGGCCCCCTGGGGTGAGCGCGAATACGATCTGATGGATGCGTTTCAAAAGCGCGGCGGCGGGCTAATGTTCTTCCACCTGGCAATCCTCGAAGGGTCCGGGTTAGAGTTGGCGAAGAGAATCGGCTTGGCGTATGCAACGACGCGGCAGGGAAACGGACCCACCCTGTGGGGTCCCTTGGCCCCGGTCAGCTTAACTGACGAAGGGAAGAAGTCGTCCCTCTTCGCGGGATTTCCCGATACGTTTGACGTGGTGGACGAGCACTATTGGAACCTGGCCGGAAACGCAAGCGAGGTCACAACCCATTTAACCGCACCGGGAGGACCGACGAATGGTTCGACGCGCGCGCCGATGCCGAAGGAACTGGACGGGAAGCGCTGGCCGGTCGTGTGGACCCATGAGGCGGGCAAGGGGCGTGTGTTCGCAACGGTGCTGGGGCACAATTACTTCACGTTCAACGATCCCTATTTTCGTATCATTTTGCTGCGAGGTATGGCGTGGACGCTGCGGGAGTCGTTCGATCCATTCAAACCTCTTGTAACGCTCCATCTGCAACGCTGATAGGGAGGGGCTCCGCTAGACAAGATTAAGACGCATTCCGCAGATCGTCACCAGGCTCTCGCCTGTCAGGCACCCCTCTGTCTCTGCGTTGGCTAGCGCCCGTTCCCTGTCAGTGGTACTGATGTCGAGCGCCCCCAATCCTTCGCCGCGGCCATCCCTAACGGGCACAAAGCGAAGTTCGGACTCCTGCAGTGTCAGGCAGGGGTTGCCGTTTCGGTCACTGTCCACTTGCTTACTGAAGACTTCACCCCATCGGGCGGAGAGGCCGGCAGGATCGTTGCACTGGATCTCTGCCGCAGCGATTCCGTCCACAATGTCGGTGTGTTTGTAGTGCCACCAGTTGGGCCCCACATTCCACCAGGGGCTGTCGGATCGATCCTCATCCACGTGCCACTGAATTTCCGGGATCGCACCGGGGACATCGCGCGGATGGAGTTGGAATCCATCGCCGCTGGCGCTATCTCCGAATTCACCTACGATGCGGATGCCCATCGCCTCAACCCGTTCACGCACTGTTTTGAATGTATCTGCCGGGACCTGGGTGATCACCATGTAACCGCCATCACCACCGCGCCGCTTCAGAAATCGTTCGCCTGCGGAGCCATGCTCCTCAGGCTTGGGTGAGACGATCTCTACAAACTGATTGCCGATGGGGATCAGGCAGTTGTTCAGTCCAAGGAACCCTCCGGCCACGCGATGGCACACTTCCACGCCAAACACGGCATGCAACTGTCTTTGAACGCGGTCGAGGTCATGGGCAATCAGGCAGATCTGGCGGATTCGGATGTTGTTCACAGCATTCTCCGGAGCTTTAGGCTGGAATTAAGCACCGCGTAACCAATGTGTCAACAGTCATCCGGGCAAACGCGGAAAACACGCCGCCAATTCTGCTGCTGGAACGCTATATGGCGGCCCGTGGTAAGCTTGTCGGATTGATGGCGATAGTGGAGCGAGATATGTCAGACGATCCGGTAGACGTGCTGATCATCGGTGCCGGCGCATCGGGAGCGGCCATGGCGTGGAGCCTCGCAGATACACGCATGAAGATACTGTGCCTGGAGCAGGGGGATTGGATGAACCCCGTCGACTACCCGACCAATAACCGCAACTGGGAACTCACGGGCATGAGTATCGATCCCAACGTGAGGGGGCTTGACACCGACTATCCCATAAACGGCAAGGATTCGCCCATCTCGGTCGTGAACTTCAACGGCGTCGGTGGCAGCACGGTCCTCTACGCAGCCCATTTCCCGCGCTTCCATCCGTCGGATTTCAAGGTCAGGACGCTGGACGGCGTGGCCGACGATTGGCCCATCGACTACGCCCAACTGGAACCCTTCTTTGCCGAGAACGATCGCATGATGGGTGTTGCCGGTCTCGCCGGGGATCCGGCCTATCCGCCCAAGGAACCGCCGCTGCCGCCCGTGCCGATTGGCCGCGTCGGCGAGACACTCGGCAGGGGCTTTAATAAACTTGGTTGGCACTGGTGGCCCTCCGACAGCGCCATCGCAACGTTGCCCTATGAAGGTCGCGACAAGTGTCTCAATCTGGGTCCGTGTATCAGCGGATGTGCCCAGGGTGCCAAAGGCAGTACCGACGTCACCTATTGGCCTTCAGCTATCAGGGGCGGTGTTGAGCTAAGGACCCGTTGCCGGGTGCGCGAGATCACGGTGAATGAGCGCGGCATGGCGAGCGGCGTCATCTACTACGATGGCGACGGTGTCGAGCAAACACAGCGAGCAGAGGTCGTGGTGCTGGCCTGCAACGGCGTCGGTACGCCGCGGTTACTGCTGAACTCGAAATCCACTCTGTTCCCTGATGGACTGGCCAACTCGAGTGGTCTGGTCGGCAAGAACCTGATGTTCCATCCCTATGCCTGGGTTCAGGGAACCTTCGATGCTCCCCTGGATGGCTACAAGGGGCCCGGAGGGTGCTGCATCTGGAGTCAGGAGTTCTATGAAACGGACAGCGCGCGGGGATTCCTGCGCGGCTACACCATGGAGATCACACGGGGCATGGGCCCGGTGACGACGGCCCTCGGCGGCATGGCATCGGGCAGCATTCCGTGGGGCCCGGAGCACCACAGCGCCTATCTTGAACTCTTCAATCGCAGGGCGGGGATGGTGATGATTTGCGAGGACCTGCCGGAGGAGCACAACACCGTGACCCTCGACCCGGATCTTGTGGATTCGAACGGCATTCCCGCGCCGAAAGTAAGCTATCAGTTGAGTGACAACAGCCGCAAGATGCTGGAGCACGCCATGGCGCGGGGGAGGGAAGTGCTGCAGGCAGCGGGAGCGAAACAGGTCCTCAGCCACGCACCGATGCCGACTGCGGGATGGCATCTGATGGGTACCGCCCGCATGGGCACGGACCCACAGACGTCAGTGGTCAACGACTGGGGACGCTGCCATGACGTTCGCAATCTGTTCATCGTCGACGGCAGCATTTTCGTCACCTCTGCCGGTGTGAATCCGACCTGCACCATTCAGGCGCTGGCTCTTTACATCGCGGACTCGATGAAAAGAAAGCTGGCCGATCTGTTCGATTGACGGCCACTAAGGTGCCTGTGCCGTCCTGCCGATGGCTTGACAGTTCGTGATCCGCTGGTGCTCTAAAAGAAGTACTTCAATCCCAACAGTATTCGGTCCCTGTCACCGAGTTCACTAAGTGGCGGCGTATCCCCTTTCGAGTAAAGCACGAAGCCTGTTGACAGGGTCAGTCCATCCAGCGGGGTATATTCGAGTGATGCTCTGAAGATCCCCCCATCGCTCAATTGCGAGCCACGAAGAAGAGCGACCATAACAGCACTGACTTGGTCGTTAGCGAAGGATCGGTTCAGGCGCAGAGCGGATTGCCACTCATCACGCAAACGATAATCCGGCGGTAGTGCAAACCTGGACTGCCAACCATGCAGGTGTTGTACAGATGTCTCCAGTGCGATCTGCGTGTCCCTGAATCCGAAATACTCGATACCCAACAGCAGATCAGAGCGACTGTGCTCGTGACCCGGATCCGCAGCGAGATTGAATCCACTTAAGCGGGCGTACTCTCCTTTAAGCAACCATCCACCATAGATTCGATCGAAGGCGAGCCCCGCCACGCGTAGCCAGCTGTGTCTTAGCAGCGGCTCGTTTGGATCGGCAATATCCAGGTAGGGTTCATCCGCATACAGCTCGGCGTAATGCATGGAGAGATCCCAACCGGGGAACACGCCGCGGACTCTGAATGCCCTCTCTGCCGCCCACTCGTCCGATGGCGTGACTTCGGCGCGAGGGCCTGTGAGGCGCGGTTGAAACTCGCTCCCAACAGCAGGTGTCTTATTGAAGCGGACTTCGTGAATCGCGATCAGATTCCAGCTCCAGGCGCCGCGGGAATAGTCCAATCGGGTCATGCTGACCGGCAATCGAATCTCCACGATATCGGTACTGCCCGGTTCCCTCAGATCCAGTGGATTGAGCAGGTCCAGTACGCGAACATGGTCAGACCGTCCCCAGGACAATAGCTGCCTGCCGATCTTGATGTCGACATTGCCGTGCAGCCGGCCCTGAAGATAAAATTCGTGCCACTCAAGTTCCGAGCCGTGTTCATCGAGTACGCTGTCCGGAAAGTGGCTCTTTCCCCTGTGATCGTAGAACCAATCCCGAAATCCTCTCCCTTCCGCATGGATACGCCACCGATCCGATTGTAGATTTGCATGTACCCGCAGCAGCGTTTGCAGCTTGGACAGTCCAGCATACTCCTTGAGAATTCCCTCAACAGAGTCGTCCAAGGCGTAACTGTAGCTGGTCAGCAGGGCGAGATGGCCGCCCACCTGCCACCCCCTATCCGCCTTTACCGGTTGTTGCTGTGCATCGATCTGAAAGTCATCAAAGCCTTGCATGAATTCGTCGTCGGGCTCAGCGGCAAGGCAAGCACAGTATCCCAGAGAGAAGGAGATCAGGCAGAATAAGTCGATTGGGAAGCCAAACTTAGTCATGCAAATTTACTGTTACCTGGGCGGCCCTTATCTGGGCGACCCTTACCTGGGCGGCCCCTTCTCCAGTTGCTGCATGGCAAACCAGTCATCCTGCAGAGGTTGATTGAATAGAGTATCCCGGTTGAACAGAATGGTACGATGACGCACCTCCTTGCCCTTCCGTGAAGTCATCTGAACCTGGGTCGACACCCATATCCCATCAATCTGCTGTAGCTCTTTAACTTCCATGTATTTCGTAATCCCACCCTTGGCCTGCCAGTTCACTGCCCGCACCACAATGAAATTGTCTTGACGAACGAACACGATGGATCGTTTGTAGCCGGTGCGGTCGGCCTCTTCCTCGTTGGGGACGGCCTCGATCTGCCAGACTGCATGTTCGTTCACTACCGGTTCTTTCATGATGTTGAACTGATAGCGATTCAAGGAGCGTGCTGTCATATCGGCGTAGCTGAAATCGGATCCCATAAAACTGCCACTCTTGTCTCGGGATGCTATGCGCTTGGTCTTGCGAAGAGCAGGCAGGTAAAGCCACTGATCGTCATCCCTTTCATACGAATCGTAGTCCCAGGTCAGAAATGCAGTGTCTCTGACATCTGCCGGTTCCGTAAAGAAGAGGATGGAGTAGGTATCCTCTCCGAAGTCTTTGCGAATGGATGACATTACACGTCTACGCTGGTTTCCTCTTCTGTCGATCAGGATCATTTCCATGGTTTGCGTAACTTGATCACCCTCATCCCGATCCTGCACTGCTTGCATTATCTCGAGCGCGGACAGGTCATCCTTGGCGTGACCGCCAGCAGCCATCATGAGGAGTACAAGTGCACTCATAAAACGCCTACTCATCCGGTCTCCTCGATCGTCCCCTCTGTGGCCTGGTTGTAGACAATGCTGACGAGGGCCGGCATCATCAGGACATCCGCCAGCAACGCCAGCGTTATCGCCAGTGCCGTCAATGCGCCAAAGTAAACAAGGTTCTGCATGCTGGACAGGGTGAAGGCTAGAAAGCCGCACACCAGTATGGTGCTGGTAAACAGCATCGCTCTGCCGGTGGTCTGCAGGGTGTTGGCAACAGCTGTTTCCACGGAGCCTGATTCATCCAGATTTCGCTTGAAGTGATGAATGAAATGGATGGTGTCATCGACCACCAGGCCGATAGCAACACCGCCTATCAACATGGTGAATCCATCGATGGGTATATCGAGAGCACTCATGACGCCCAGGCAGAGCAGTATGGGAATGATATTCGGAGCCATCGCCAATGCGCCCACTTTGATGCTGTTAACCATCAGCATCATCAATGGCACGATGATGATCATTGCCAACGTATAGGAATTTACCACTGAACGGATCAGGGCGCTGAAGGTACTCGACAGAATCGGCATCAGACCGGTGATGGTCACCTCATCGGGGCTGAAATAGCGGTGCGCAATCTGTTCCACGCGCTTCACATACGGCACGTACTCCAGCGCATCGGACCAGTTCACTAGCAGGGTGAGTCGCGTTTTGGTGTAGACGGTATCCACCATCTCTTCAAGATCATCCGAGCCGCTGTTTTCGAATAGAAGCAGCTCCTGGCTGACCAGCTGGCGGGAGTCAGCCAATCGATAGTAGTCCTCACGATTCCCATTGAGCGCCTTGTGAATCTCCTTGAGTACATCCACCAGAGAAATGCTTTGGCCGGCTGTCACCTTCAAGTCGGCGATCGCTTCCACATCTGCAGCGACCCTTGCCAGATTTGTCAGGTTGTGCGGTTCACGGAAGGCACCTTCCTCCTTTTTATCCACCAGGATCTCTACCGACATGGTGCCGGACATGGCACTGTCTATACTGACGGTCGCTTGCCGTAACGGTGCGTCTCCAGGTAACCAGTTTATAGGGTTGTGCGAGAATTGCAGCCGGGCGGCCAGGGAGAAGGCCAGCGCCACCAGCACGGACGTGCCCAACAGGATGCGTCGGGGATACCGCAAGCCCATGCGGCCGAGGTAATCGAGGATTCGACTGGAGAATCTGAACTGATCCCCTATCCCGGAGCTCCTGGCGGGCAATAGTGAGATCAGAGCCGGCAGGAAGACCACACTGTAGAACAGCGCAAAAAAGACACCGACGGGCGCGAAGATCCCCAGAGCTGCGACGGGCGCCATGTCGGAGCTGATAAATGAACACAGTCCGCCAGCAGTTGTCAGGCTGGTGAATACGATGGGCAGCCCGGCATGACCCATGGCCCGGCGCAGAGCCACATGCTTTTCATCTCCCCCGCGTAATCGTTGGTGAAATATGGTCATGATGTGGACGGAATCTGCTACGCCCACGGCCAGCAGGAAGCTGGGTAGAATCTGCGTCGGAACCTGCATGGGTACGCCGGACATCGCCATGCAACTCAAGGTTGACAGGATCGAGCAGACCACTACAACCAGGGGGGGGATTACTGCCGAGAAGGAGCGAAATAACAGAAACAGCAAGATTGCGATGGTGACGAGTCCCAGGAGGACAAAGACGCGCATATCTTCGAACAGTGCGGTCTTAAGGGTGTAGGTCAATACCGGCTGGCCGGATGCATGGATTCGAAAACTGTCGTGGTCATGTTCCGGAATCAGTTGCAGCAGCGCACTGATCACGGCATCGTTCTCTGCTTCGCTAAGCAGTCGAGGCGCTGCTGATTCGGTGGTTTCGGACGTCTCTTCAATATCGAATTGATCCAGGGCCTCGTCATCGCTCAAGGTTTCAGCATAGCGTCTGACTTTCACAACGACGGTAGTGAATGTGCCATCTGCTGACAGGACCAGGTTTCGGTAGAGGGGATTGCCGAGGGCGCGTTTCTTGGTAGCTGTCAGTGGCTCCATGGTCTCGGGCCATTCGGCAAGCCACTCGGCAAAGAGATCCTCGACCACCAGCTCATCTTCGGTGCCATAGACGCTGCGGGCGTTGATCAGGCTTTCCACGTCTTCAAGGTAAGGCACGCGTGCTTCTATGGCGTGATGAAAGCTGGCCAATCGCTGCAGAAACGTCTCTGTGAAAATATCAGCGCCCGCTATGCCGATGACGATGCGATCATCCCTGCCGAACTGATCGCGAAACTCATCGTAAACGACCATGGCCGGATCGTCTTTGTAAAGGAAACTCTCTACAGTGGTGTCCACGCGGAGTTTCGGCATTTGGCTGATCATACCGGCCATCAGCATGACGCAACTCAGTATCACCAGTTTGTGATGAGCAAATACCAGGTCGCTCCATCTTTCGAAACCAAGTGTGATCTGTCTGTTCAGATTAGTCATGCACCGGCCCGATTGCACTTGCCTTCGGGGCAAGATAGCCAGTCAGACTTGTTGTTTCAACCTTCGAGAAATGGTGAAATGCACATTTTTTGCCATTCCCGCACCCAATGGCTCGACCGCACTGCAGAATCCTACACACCTCAGACATCCATCTGGATGACTGGGTGCCCCCTGACGGGAAGGAAAGCCCTTGCCGTTTGGGGCTGATCAATGTCGTCGATGCTACTCTAGAGCAGAAAGTGGACCTCCTGGTGATTGCCGGCGATCTGTTCGATCACAACCGTGTCGGTGAAGGGATCGTGCAGTTCGTGCGCGAGCAACTCGGTCGAGTGACTTGTCCGGTGGTGATCATACCCGGCAATCACGACTGCTATACCGAGCAATCCATCTATCACCGCTTTGACGTCGCCACGATCGGCTCGCATGTACACCTGCTCAGCATAGAGGAGGGTGAGACGATGGAGCTCCATGATCTAAACGTCCGTATCTGGGGAAGGGGAATCGTAGATCACCACCCGGAAAACTATCCACTGGAGCAAGTTCCTCCTCGAAAGGGCGACTACTGGCACGTGGGCATCACCCATGGCTACTATACCGGGCGTGGCGCCGCCATGTATTCCTCACTCATTACCGCGGCTGAGATCGCCGCTGCAGATCTCGACTATCTGGCGCTGGGACACGTGCATGCCTTTGCCACCGTCAGTCAGAGCGACCCCTGTGCGGCCTATTCCGGCTCGCCGACCAGCTATCCCCACATACCGGGCGGTACAGCGGCCCTGGTAACCCTCGATCCTGATACAGGTGTGGAGGTCGAGGAAGTGCGCGTGGATGAGTCTCAGCCCAGCCAGCACACCCTTAAATAAAGCGCCGCGTCCGTCTCGGGTGAGTGTCTGCCCCGTCACATCAGATTTCGGCCGGCTGCAGTCTCTGGCTGTTGCGGATGCGCGTGTAAAACATGAAGAGGATGATGAGGTTGACGACTCCCATCATCGACGCGAACGCAAAGGACCAGACATAGTTTCCGCTTACGTCGAAGAACAGCCCACCGAAAAATCCGCCCAGACCCATGCCGCCCCACCCAAAGAAGGAAGTGATGCTCATAGCCCTACCGGCGAATCCTGCTGATACCATCATGCGTGTGCACACCAGGATACTGGACATGACCCCGGAATAGGTAAAGCCGAAGAAAACGGCAAGCAGATATAACTGCGTTGCGCTGGCAACGTGGGGAAACCAAAAGACGAAAATGGCCTGGCCCGCCGACATCACCATATAGGCTCGCAGCGGCCCGATGATATCCCCCAGCTTGCCGCCCATGATGCGACCGATGGCACCGGACATCATCAATGCCAACAACACGCTGGTCGCGAATTCCAGCGATCGACCTGAGTCGGTCACAAGCGGTACCAGGTGTACGATGGGTACGGACATACAGATGCAGCAGAAGATAACAGCCAAGCTGATCCAGATCACCGCCTCTGTTTCCGACAGGGGGAGGTCTGTGTCCTCACTGTCCGCTGAAGTCAACGCCTGCACGCGCCAGGGCGATTCCCGCACCAGGAACGCGAGGGGGAAGGCGATGATAAAGTAGCTCCATGCCATGCTTTGATAGGCGCTTTGCCAGCCGGAATTGGTGATGGCGAGTCCCACCAGGTAGGGAATCACGCCCTGGCCCACCGCACCACCGGAGGCGGTGATGCCGAGGGCCAGACCAGGATTGCGTCGAAACCAGAAACCTACATTGGCGAACAGAGGAGCGGACACCATGGCATTTCCAAACGCCCCGAACAGAAAATAGAACGCATAGAACTCGTAGATGCTGGTCTGCCTGCTGAGCAGAGCAAGGCTGATGGTCATGACTAATGCGCCGATGACACCGAACCAGCGTGTCCCATAACGATCAGCTATAAATCCCCACAGTACGCCGAATGTCGCTGACGAGAATGCAATGGTGGTGTAACCGAGTGAAGTCTGACCGCGACCCCAACCGAATTCTGCCGCCAGTGGCTTAAGGAATACGGAGATCGCCCCCAGTGCTCCAAACGAGAGAGCACTCAAGGTGAAGACGACGAAGACCATGAGCCACCCGTACAGTGGGTCCTGGTCTGTCTCGTTGTGTTGGTCGGGAGCGCCTTTCAAAAGGTACCGACTCGATCTGTGCCTGAAGGACTGGCCTCGCTGTAAGCGTAGGTAGGAAGTGACGGGCTTTTGAAAGTACTACATGGGAGCATTGGACTATCCTGCTATACCGAGAGCTAACGACCTGAGTGAGTCCCTACCAAGGTCGTCTGGAATTCTCCCAATCAAAGGGCTCGATCCCGTCTTCAGTCAGTTGCCAGATGGAGGCGTCCAGATTCTTGCCGTCAATCTCGAGAAATCCGATGGTTCCCAATTGGGTACTGAGGTTGTGGGGCAGGGTGGGTGAACCCGGGTTGACACACAGTACGCCGGCGATCGTGTCGATCGCCTCAACGTGGGTATCGCCGTAGATTAATACATCCGGCGCGCGACCGTCGAACAGTCGATCGATCCATCTCGTCACGGTGAGATTCGGTGGCATCTCCGGTATCGGTACGTAGTGGGTCATGCATATGCTGACGCCACCAAGTTCCACCACCCAGTTTTCCTTCAGACGTTCATCCTGAGGCAGGGGCACCCGTCCCCCCGATCCATCGTCACCATTTCCTCTGGCAACGTAGATGGGTGCGATTTCGTTCAATTGGTCAACCACGAAGAGCTCGTGCACGTCACCGGCATGCAGTATCGCGTCAACTCCGCGAAATGCGGCAAATACTTGCGGCCACAACGCGTCGGTAGATTCAGGGATGTGGGTGTCTGAGATGAGTCCAATTCTCATTATTGTTGTGCTTTGAGTCGTGCCGTCGCCATGCGTAGATTGAAGTGGGCCTCAATCTTACCTCAAACCGCACCTGTCAGGATATGCAGCCAGAGGGATCCGGCTGCCACCCACCCTCCCGGAATCGAGTGCTCCGGCGCATAAAGGTGTTGACATAACTATAATTCTAGTTATATAGTATTGTCATGAGTGAAGATCAACACGTCAGCGAAAGACAGGCGGCCCGGCGGCTGGCAGCACTTGGCAACCAGACGCGGCTGCGCCTCTACAAGTTGCTGGTCAAAGCGGGGCGTTTCGGACTGAATATCGGGGACCTGCAGCAGTTGCTCGATGTCCCCGCTTCCACCATGGCACACCATCTGTCCGCGTTAGCAAATGCCGATCTGGTCAAGCAGAGGCGTCAGGGCCCGGTGGTCATCTGCACTGCCAACTATGAGACGATGAACAGCCTGACCAAGTATTTGACGGACCAGTGCTGCGACGGAATCCAACTGCTTGTTGCTGCTGAAAGCGGCTGATTTTTTTCGATCAACATAACTACTTTTCTAGGAGTATCGTAATATGAACACATTGTCCGATAGGGATAGAGAGCTTGTCGCCATCGGTGCGGCTATTGCGAGCAACTGCGTTCCGTGTATCGAATACCATGTTCCCGCTGCTCGAACGGTCGGGCTCGATGACGCCGAGATCAAAGAGGCCGTGTTGCTGGCAGACAAGGTGAAGAGAGTCCCCGCCCGTAAAGTGCTGGAAACTGCCAAGTCGCTGCTGAGCACGGAGGAAAGCAGCGCAGCGCTGACCGAAAACGAAGCGCAGACCGGCTGATACCAACGGGGACTCGTTCAACTCGTATCTGTTGCAGCCTTAACCCTATCGTTTGCAGTACTGACCGCAGCGCTGGGAGAGAGATTGACATTGGATGACAATGGTGTGATCGTTGTCCCGTAGCGAGCTGCTAGGGCAGAATCACCTTTGAACATAAGCAGAATCCTGTTGGTTTTATTGTCATCGCTGACGGTGTCGGTATGTGCACTTGCTGAGACTGCGGCAGACAAGGGACTACGCATTGCCATGGAGGCGGATCGCAGGGAGGCCGGGTTTGTCGATGTTCAGATGGACCTGGATATGGTTCTGCGTAATAAACGAGGAGAAGAGAGCGCCCGCAAGCTGCACATGAAGGTCTTGGAAGTCGCTGACGACGGCGATAAGATGCTGACCATCTTCGACACGCCCAAAGACATCAAGGGCACAGGGCTGTTGTCCTACTCCTATAAGGTGGGCCCGGACGATCAGTGGCTGTACCTTCCCGCTCTGAAGCGGGTCAAACGCATCGCATCCAAGAACAAATCAGGGCCCTTCGTGGGCAGTGAATTTGCATTCGAAGATCTGAGCACCCAGGAGGTGGAGAAGTACACCTACAAGTATCTGCGCGATGAAGAATTTAACGGCCGTGACTGTTATGTGGAAGAGAGATACCCGTTAGACAAGTACTCGGGATACACCCGGCAGATCGTGTGGATGGACAAAGATGAGTACAGAGTCTGGAAGGTGGACTTCTACGACAGGAAGGACAGTCTGTTGAAAACGCTGACCTTCCACGGCTATCAGATCTATCTGGAAAAATACTGGCGTGCCGATTCGATGATGATGGTCAATCACCAGACTAACAAGAGTACAGAGCTGGTGTGGAGCAATTATCGATTTGCCAGCGGACTGAAGGACCAGGATTTTACGCGCAACAGTTTGCAGAGGGCACGATGAAGTCTGCCTTAGAACCAATGCGTACGTGTCGGCTCTGCATCGCTGCTTTGCTTTTGTCAGTCACGCTGGATTCCAACGCAGAGACGATCTCACTTGGGGGTCTTGACAGCGAACCCCAACTCCACTGGGTGGTGGGCAGTTATAGAGACCGAGAGGCAGCTCTCGCGCAAAGCGATAAGCTCAGTCTGGAATTAGGTATGGTCGTTCTGGTCGCTCGTGCCGTTGTGACGGAGCAGACGCTGTATCGCCTGGTGATCGCTGCTGAGGAAGATGACGAAGAGCGCATGAGTCAGCAACTACAACTGAACAACGCCGGTATCGAGAGGCCCTGGACGACGCTTCTCGATATGGCCGAAGCCATAACCTATCCCGGCTATGCTGATGTAGAGGAATCGGGCCTGTTTTACGTGATACTGGTCAGCTTGACCGACAGCAGCGAAGCGCAGCTGTTTGCAGACTCGGCCAGTGAGAAGATCGGGCTCTCCACGTCCGTTAGCTCGGCCGAAGTGAATGGCCAGATCTATCACCGCGTGTTGCTCGGACCGTACTACAGGGAGGAAGACGCAGAGTTCACCAAGCAGATGGTGATGGACGAAAAGGTCGGCGATCCTTGGATTCTCGCTGAAGATAATGACTATTCAATTGCAGATCAGTTTACGAGCAGGGCGGATGAGCTGCTGAAGGAATCGGTTGGTAAAATCGATGAACCCACCACAACGGATGTCAAGCCACTGCAAACTGTGACGAGCCCTGTCCAAAAGAAGTCGGCGGGGTACAATTTTGCCACACTGAAACGTCGCGCCGAGCCGTTTCCATTCACGGCCTCAGGGGCGTTAAAAAAAAAGAACGCCGAGGAGAGTGGACCAGCGACTTCGCCCTAGAGTGGCGGCAATTCAATGACGTCGGCATCAATGAGCTGGCAAAGAACCATTCCTCACTGAGCCTACTGCCAGAGTACTACGCCGAGTGGAACGATGGCAGAAGCAGCTTCACGTTTGCCCCGTTCTATAGATTCGATCAGCGTGATGAACGACGCTCTCATTTCGATCTGCGGGAGCTGTCCTGGGTGACCGTCAGGGGCAATTGGGAGCTTAGAGCGGGCGTTAGAAAGGTGTTTTGGGGTGTAACCGAGTCCCAACACCTGGTCGACATCATCAATCAAACAGATTATGTCGAAAACCCCGATGGCGAAGAGAAGCTGGGCCAGCCGATGATCAATCTGTCCTACAGCGGCAATCTGGGGATCGTCGATCTATATCTGCTGACGGGATTTCGAGAACGCACCTATCCCGGCGAAGACGGCCGCTTGCGGATGCCGATTCGACTTGAGGAGCGTGAAGCCCGGTTCGAGTCCGGGACGGGAAGGAATCGAACCGATTTTGCACTGCGTTGGACTCACTATATCGGCGATTGGGAAGTGGGACTGTCCCACTTTTCCGGAACCACCCGTGAGCCGAGATTTGAGCTGCAACTGGCACTGGACATGGCAGGCACTCCCCTCGACGCCAGCTTGATACCCGTTTACGAAGTGATAGAACAAACCGGTCTGGATCTTCAGTTTATCGGCGAGGACTGGCTGTGGAAGCTCGAAGCGATACGCCGAGCAGGCCAGGGCGATGCGTTCACAGCCGCGACCTTTGGATTTGAAAAGACCATGGTGGGATTGTTTGGCAGCCGTGCGGACCTCGGTCTTGTGGTGGAGTATCTGTTCGACGATCGAGGCGACGAGGCACCCACGTTCGGTGAGAACGACTGGGCCGTCGGGTTTCGCTGGGCGCTCAACGATGTGGATGATAGCCAGATGTTGCTGGTGTTCGTATGGGATGAGAAGACTGCCGAACAGTTGATCACCCTGGAGGCGAGCAGACGATTGGGCGCTGACTGGAAAGTTATTGCGGAGGCCACCGTCTTTCGTAACGGCACTCGGTTTGGTAATGATCTCGGTTCGCTGCTGGGGCAACTCGCCGATCCTGCCAACAAGCTGGGATTTTTGCAGGAGGAGGATTTCTTGAAGCTGGAGCTGGTCAGGTACTTCTGACGGCAGGCGTTGAATTGGCGTATTAGCGGTCTCTCTGGAGTCTGCAAATCACACCACAGAGAACACAGAGAGAGTACAGGATTGTCGATCACGCTGCCGGAGACTTCCCGACACTATCAGCGCTTCAAGCTTTTGCCTCTGTGTTCTCTGTGTCCTCTGTGGTGTAGAAAGAGGACTAGGCCTGATAGACGGTGTAGACCCCGATCGCTATAAATCCCACCCCCGCTATATAGGCAAGGTACTTTTCATTGATGTATTCGGAAAGTAGGGCGCCGGCGATCACGCCCAAGGCCGATGTTAGGATCAGGGCCAGCGAAGCGGCCAGGAAGACGGTGAGTTTGTCCGCCTCCCTGTCGGATGCAAACAGCATGGTCGCCAGTTGTGTCTTGTCGCCCAATTCTGCCAGAAAGACGACTGTAAAAACCGTGAAGAATACCTTTAGTTCCACCCTTACCACCCGTTGATTGATCTGTAGACGAACCCTCGCCCCGCCCCTCGTGGCCGGGAGATTCCAGACTACTGGATGCCGATTCCTCTGGCAAATGCTTTTGTTAATGAGAATGATTTGCATTTACAGAAGTTCGTCTATATCATTGCTCAATACAACGTTCTTAGTTACTCAGGGAGACAGCGGTGAAGACCTGTTCCATTTTTGTACTCTGCCTCATAGTAGCGCCCCTGAACGCTGCAGAGGTAGAACCCCCGTCTACAGCCGAGATGTGGGCGCTGATCCAGAGTCAGCAGGAAGCCATAGCGACGCTACAGACAGAACTGATAGAAACCAGAAGAAGCCTACAGGAAACCAGATCAACCCTAACGGCCGCAGAGACTCGCGTGGAAGACAATCGCGAACAGGTTGCGGACGCCAAGTCGCGCCTTGAAGCGACCGCCGATATGGTGGATGAATCGCTGCGATCGGCCCAGATGTCTTCGGACAGTAGCATGGGCGGCTATGGCGAGGTCCACTACAACAATCTCGATGATGGTAACGAGATCGATATCCATCGATTCGTGCTGTTCGCCGGCCACGAGTTTAGCGACAAGCTGCATTTCTTTTCGGAACTGGAGGTCGAACACGACATTGCCGGGGAGGGGAAAGTGGGCGAAGTCGAGGTGGAGCAGGCCTTTCTGCAATGGCGCTTCGAGGCAGACCGCAGCCTCAATCTGGGCTTGCTGCTGGTACCTGTCGGCATGCTGAATGAAACGCATGAACCGGATACCTTCTTTGGTGTAGAGCGTAATTCGGTAGAGAAGAACATCATACCTGCAACCTGGTGGGAAGCAGGTGCCATGCTGAGCGGCGAAATAGCGCCTGGTTGGAATTACGACCTGGCCATACTCTCCGGGCTGAATCTGGATACTGACAACGGCAGTGGGTCAAAGCGCGCCAGCGTAAGATCGGCGCGGCAGAAAGTGGGCAAGGCCAATGCCGAGGATCTCTCCTACACGGGTCGCATTCGATATTCCGGGCAGGCAGGACTTCAGTTGGGCGTGACGCTGCATTACCAGCAGGATATGACGCAAGGAGATGCGGACGCCATTGGAATTGGCGACATCGATGGATTTCTATTCGAAACAGATCTCAGCTACCAGAACGGTCCCGTTAGTCTCAAGGCACTGTACGCACGTTGGGATCTCGATGATGAAGTCGAAACGCTCAATGTGGGATCGGAGGAGCAGTATGGTTGGTTCATCGAACCCGCATACACGTTTAACGGAAATCTTGGGTTGTTTGGTCGGTACAGCTACTATGACACCACTGCGGGCGCCGGCGCCGATTCGGGGAGACGACAAGTCGATATAGGCATCAACTATTGGCCGCACCCTCGCTTCGTCATCAAAGCGGATCTACAGCATCAAGATTTCGATAACGGCGGTGAACAGGATGGTTTCAACCTGGGCATCGGTTACAGTTTCTGAATTGGCCCCGCATCGACATGGTTAGGGTACTGTTACTTCTCTTGATGAGTTTTGCGTTCGCTGAGGCCGGCGCGGAGACCTACCTCGATCGCGGCGCGTTTCTCCGCCACGCGTTCCATGGCCAAGCGCCAGCGGCGGAAATCCTGTGGCTGTCGCCCCAAGATCGTCATCAGGCCACTGTCATCCTGGGTCACCCCTATGCCGGTCTACGCGTGCGCTACTGGCTTCGGAACGGAAGATCAGCCTGGATCTTGGACGAGATCGGCAAGGATAAACCCATCACGATCGGTCTGGTCATTGAGGCCAATCACATTGTGGATCTGCGCATCCTGGCCTTTAGAGAGAGCAGGGGAGGCGAGGTCCGCTACCCGTTCTTCACAGATCAGTTTAGGGGGTTGGGTCTGCAATCGGACCAAAGACTCGATGGGATGGTGGATGGCATAACCGGTGCCACTCTGTCCGTGCGAGCAGTAAAGCGAATTGCCAACTTTGCACTATACCTCGAACGACGTCACATAGAAGGTACGTTGGTGAATGCCGCTGCGCCATCTACAACACGTTAGGAGGCCATGGATAACATAGACTCCACGCGTGCCACCTACGGTTTTAGAACCTGGCACCGTAAGTTGGGATTGGCGGCAATACCCCTAGTATTGATCCTGTTGTTTACCGGTATCTTGCTGAACCACAGCGAAGAGTTGGGCCTGGACAGCGTACCCCTTTCGTACGGCATGCTGGAACTCGTCTATGGCGTACGCCCGGACGCAGAGACGCTGGGATACAGTCTCGGCGGCCATTGGCTCACGGGCCAGGGAAACAGACTGATTCTTGATTCCACCCCTTTTGCCGAGTGTAGTGAGCCCCTCAATGGGGCCGTTTTCAAAGGGGACCTTTTTATCGCCCTTTGCAGTGATAGCCTTTTCTTGGTGACCCCAGAGGGGCAGTTGGTGGAGAGGCTGGGCGAATCTCACGGACTGCCAGCGTCCCTCGTGCGGATAGGGTCAGACTCTGATCATCTCTTCCTCGAGACTGACGGCGGCGTATGGAAATTCGATCCTGTCAGCCTCGTGACCACCAAAGTCAGCGGTGACTCCGTCACATGGAGCAGCCCCGAACGCTACCCGGAGGGACTCCTTGCCGACATTACTGCAGATCTGATCGTCGATGACATCAACCTGGAGAGACTGATCCTGGATATCCATTCCGGCCGAGTGCTGGGGATCGGTGGAGTTCTCCTGGTGGACTTTGTTGCCCTGCTGATGACCGTACTGGCACTGTCCGGATTCCTGATGTGGGTCAAGAAACGCTAGCTTGTGGAATTGGCTCAGACATTAACCACTGGAATCAGCCGCTCACGCCGTGCCTGCTGCCGGCCGCGCACAATAAGCAGAGCGTAACTCGATAGAGCGAGGGCAAGCATGCCCGCCGTCCAGCCGAGAGAGGCGATGGGATGATCCAGAACATTTCCTAGCTGGTAACAGATCACGGCCACCGCGTACGCCATAATCAGACTCCAGCAGGCGGAGAACAGCGCCCAGAAGCCACCCAACTCCTTAAAGATGACGCCCAGCGTCGCTACACAGGGTATGTATAGGAGGATAAACAGCAGATAACTGAAGGCACCCAACTCCCCGTCAAACAGTCTGTTCATAAGGTCGAGGGTGGAAACGTGCACCTCTTGCGCTTCGGCTGCAGTCATGGCGTCAGAGACGTCACCGATATTGATGCCGAGGGGGTCGTCAGCGCTCTCGATGAGTTGCGACAGATTGACCGGAATGCTGAAGAAGGCATCATTTACGGTAGCCAGGAAGTCAAATGTCTCTTCAGGGGCAGATGACGCGTTTTCGGCCTTGGCCAGATTTGCATAGAGGGTATCGAGCGTACCGACCACGACTTCCTTGGCGAATATGCCGGTAAAGATGCCGACGGTGGCTGGCCAATTGTCTTCCTTCACGCCCATCGGTTCGAACAGCGGCGTCATCGTCTTGCCGATTGCCGACAGCACGGACTTTTCGCTGTCCTGGTTACCGAATGTACCATCTGTACCGATGGAATTAACCACGTTGAGGACGACCACTACGACAACGATGGCTTTGCCTGCGCGTACAACGAATCCCTTGAGGCGCTGCCAACTCTGTATGAGTACACCTTTGATAGTTGGCAGGTGGTATGGCGGCAGCTCCATGATAAAGGGGGTACGATCGTTAGTCAGCATGAAATTCCTGATGACGAGGCCCGATATCGCTGCCATAGCAATGCCGATCAGATACAGCCCGAAGACGACGTTCTGACCATTGTCGACGAAGAACGCCGCCGCAAACAGTGCATATACGGTCAATCTGGCACCGCAGGACATGTAGGGAGCCATAATGGTCGTCAGCAAACGATCCTGACGATCCTCGAGGGTCCTGGTGGCCATGATCGAGGGGACATTGCAGCCGAATCCCACGATAAGCGGTACAAAGGACTTTCCCGGCAGCCCAAGGCCACTCATCATGCGATCGATGATGAAGGCTGCTCTCGCCATATAGCCGGAATCTTCCAGAAATGAGAGGAACAGGAACAGGCATCCGATCACCGGTATAAAAGTGCCAACCAGTTTTACGCCGCCCCCCAAACCATCCGCCAGCACAACGATCACCCAGGTGGGAAAATTCAGCTGGGTCAATAGAGCCCTTGGTCCTTCCACGAAGAGCGCGCTGCCCATCAGGTCGAAGAAATCGATGAATGCACTGCCAAGGTTGATGGTGAACATGAACATAAGGTACATGACACCTAGAAACAGCGGAAACGCCAGCAGGCGATTTAGGAACAGTGCATCCAGGTAATCGGTCAGGGTGTGTTTTATGGTCGTCTTGCTGGTGATTGAGTCGTTCGTGTCATCGATCCACTGGTACCTGGCAGCGGTCAGACGGTGAAAATTGGATTCAGCGTGGTTGGATGAGATACTCTCGATGTGGCTTTCCAAACGAGGCTGCAGAGGCGCAGAGAATCTGGCGAGTGCTTCTCTGTCCCCCTCCAGCAGAGCACATGCAAGCATGCGACTGCCTCTGCTTGGGCGCTCCTCGTCCATCATGTCGAGCAGCGTGGCGAGATCCGCCTCCAGCGTGTCCGACAGCTTGATGAAGCTCGCAGAGATGTCGTCCAGCTTGCCTGCCTCGGCTGTGACTGCATCGACCAGAGCCCCGATGCCCTCTTCTCGACTTGCCACCAGCGGCACAACCGGACACTTGAGTCGTTGCGAGAGAGCAAACGTATCGATGTGAATGCCGTGCTTGTCCGCTACGTCCATCATATTGAGGGCCACCACTACTGGAATATCTGCATCCAGCAGTTGCGTGGTGAGATACATACCCCGTTCCAGGCTGGCGGCATCTATGATATTGAGGACCAGGTGTACGTCTGCAGAGAGTATGAAATCCTGAGCGATCTGTTCATCGATGGAGTCGTTCTGGTGACCGATGTGCAGTGCATATGTGCCCGGCAGATCCACGACTTCGATGCTGCCACCGGCGTGCTGGAAGGTACCCGATTTGCGTTCCACCGTGACCCCTGGCCAGTTTCCTATCTTCTGACGGGTCCCGGTCAGGGCGTTGAATATGGTGGTCTTACCGGAGTTGGGATTGCCGGCAAGAGCGATCGTGAAATCCGTCATACGCTCTCCACCTCGAGACAAGCGGCTTCGTTGCGACGCAGGCTGAGACGAAAGCCGCGCACCTCAATCTCGATCGGGTCGCCAAGGGGTGCAACTTTGAGCAGCCTGAACTCCGTTCCAGGAGTCAGTCCCAAACTCATCAGGCGTTTGTGATAGGTGGTGGTTGGACCGCTGTACTTCAGGATACGGGCATGCTGACCCAGCTCAATCTCGTTGAAGTTCCGGTTTATTCTTTGCGTAGACACGACCAATTATTGTAAATGAGATCCAATGCTAAATGCAAATAATTCTCATATAGAATAGAAGATCGACGGCAGTATGGTAAACTTGAGGCACGGTTGGGGGAGCGCTTGGAACTAGGGCAATGGATGGGTTGAGGGAGGTTCACGCATCGCTTCTGTTAAGTTCCCTCGACTGGGAACTGTTGCTGCGATCCGTTCTGCAGGTGCTGCTGCTGATCTCTTCGGCCCTCTTTTCCGGCACCGAGACTGCCCTCTTTTCCCTCAGCAGAATCGACCTGCAGAAACTCAGATTGTCCCGTGATCCCCACTCGGAGAGCATACACGCGATGCTCGACGAACCGCGGCGCCTGATCATTTCAATTCTGTGTGGTAACGAGCTGGTAAACATCGCTTCCGCGGTAAATATGACCGCCATCCTACTGTTGCTATTCACCGAGCAGCAGGTCGGCTGGATGAATGTCCTGATCATGGTGCCGCTGCTCCTGCTGATCGGTGAGGTCACCCCAAAGACCATCGCGGTGACATTCCCGCTCAAGTTTGCCACCGGAATTTCAGCACCCTTGCTGCCCAGGTGGATCTCCCTGATTACTCCGCTGCGCGACGCTGTCAGACTGTTCGCTGACCGCATCACGACACGTGTGGTTGGTGAGGTGGTGGCCAGGGAGAATATCCTACAGCCCGATGAATTTAGAACGCTGGTGGAGGAGAGTGAAGAGAGCGGCATTATCGATGCAACGGTGCGGGTACTGATCGATAACGTACTGGAGGCAGCCGAGACCAGCATCTCCCACATGATGACGCCCGGCACACGCATTCGTTTTCTGGATGCGGATCTGCCCTTGCCGGAACTGGTCGAGAGATTTCGGCAACTGCAACACCCGCGACTACCGATCTATTCCGGTCACTGGGATAACGTCATGGGATTTCTCCATTCGGAGGATATGCTGCGCCTCATTCGTGAGGGCGCCGACCTCGACAAGATCGAACTGGCGGAAATCCTCAAACCAGCGCACTTCGTGCCGCCCACCAAGAAGGTGGATGAGATGTTCGATTACTTTCAGGAGCATGACACCCGCGCAGCGATCGTGCTGGGGGAACACGGCGAGGTGCTCGGCATCGTTACCATGAAAGATGTCCTTACTTTCATCTTCGGTGAAATCACCGGAAAGATGGAGGGGCAGGATTACTACATGGAGGAGGATGAGAACTGCTACGTCGTGCCGGGGGATATGCGCCTGCCGGACTTCTATAACCTCACCAATTTCGATATCAGCGATCCGGTGATGACGACCATCGGTGGCGTCGCGTTTCGACTGTTCGATCGACTCCCGCAAGTGGGTGATCGAGTCACGGACAGCGGCTATGAGTTTACCGTCAAGGAGATCAAGGGACTCAGAATCCACCGCATCGAGGTGAGAAAGGGAGGATCGATCGAGGCGGAGGAATTTGCCGCGCACGAAGCACAGGCGCCGCAGGTAGAGACGGAACTCAACACAGTTTCGGAGGACAAGGATGGAATGGCTGACTGAGATACTGCTGATTCTCTTCTTTCTGCTACTGAAGGGCTTTTTTTCCGGCTCCGAGATCGCCATGGTGAATTCGGACAAGTTGAAGCTGCGTCATCAGGCCAGGATTGGCAATCACCGCGCTGCCCTGGTGCTCAAGCTGTTCAAATCGCCCGATCACATCCTAGGCACCACCCTCGTAGGCACCAGTATCGCGACGGTTACCATCTCCACCCTGGGTGCGTTGATCTGCATCGATCTCTTTGGCAGATCCGGTGATCTCATTTCCATCGTCCTGCTGACGCCGATACTGCTGGTCCTCGGAGAAGTGGTCCCGAAGAGCATATGCCAGCAGAAAGCGGACGAGATCGTCAGCCGAATTGTCTACGTTCTGCGATTCTTCTCACACCTCTTCTATCCCGTTATCTTCATCTTCAGTCGCGTAGCGCGCGTCGGCACCCGGCTGGCGGGAGGCGGGGTTCTGCCGCAGGACCTCTTTATCACACGAGAGGAACTGCGGGTGCTACTGGATCCCTCTGAGGCTGTATCGGATCGATCCATGATAGATCGGCGCAGGATCAGGCGTATTATCCGCTTTGCGGATACAACCGTGGGTGAGGCGATGATTCCCCTGGCAGAGGTGGTTGGCTTCAACGAGACGAGAAATACCGCTGAGGCCGTACAAACGGTGCTGCAACACGGGTACAACCGCCTGCCTGTCTATCGCGGCAATATCACCAATGTCAAAGGTGTTTTGACCCTCAGCACATGGGACTTGATGAACGAGGAGTTGGAAAGCGAACCCATCGCCGACTACATGCGTCCCGCGCTGTACCTGTCTCCCCGTCAGACCATCGACCAGGCTCTGCCGTTGCTGCAAGCCAGGCAGGATCACTTGGCGATTGTCGTGGATGAATTCGGCTCTGCCGTCGGCATTGTAACCATGGAGGACGTGTTCGAAGAGGTGGTGGGGGAAATCGATGTCGGCTATGACTTCGACGAGTACAAACCGAAGCGACGCGTGCACATAGAACGCGAGAGTGAAAACGTACACGTCATGGGAGGCAGAATGCCCCTTTCAGAGGTTAACGACATTCTTCACCTGCGGTTCCCGGTTGAGGAGGCCCTTACGATCGGTGGATTCGTCATCAACCGGCTCAAGCGGATCGCGGTAGAGGGTGATTTCATCGAAGACAGCGGCTGTCGTGTTACGGTCGTAGAAGCTGATTCCCGTTCGGTGATCAGTGTCAAGGTGGAAAGGTTGTCGGGATAGCGTTATGTTGCAGTCGAGCCGGACGATCCTGGAGAACGAGTGTAAGTGGCAAATCGCTTCCGCGAACGACTATGCCCGTTTCATCGAGCAGGTGAGGAAGATGGGGGCCGATGTTTCGGAGCCGAAGAGCGTCACCATTTACGACTCGTATCTGGATACTGAGGATCGATACTTCCACGCTGCACGGGCCTGCTGTCGCCTGCGCTCGATGAACGACAGGTGGGAACTAACATTCAAGGCCAGCCGCAAAGCCGAGAACGATCTCTTTAGCCGCATGGAAAAGACCTTTGCGCTGCCCGATGTGAATACTGAGTCGGAAGCGATGGAGTATTGTCAGCGAGAGATCCTGTCTCCCATCCTGATGGGTCGCCGTGTAGGTTCGCTTTTCAGTCTCAGCAACGAAAGAGAGGTCCGTGAGCTCGTCTATCCAAATGGGATACGAGCTGAATCGGCCTTTGATCAAGTGGAGATGCATCGTCTCGATCGCTCCGTTGCCACCAGAGAACTGGAACTGGAGCTGCTGGCGGGCAGCGAGGACGACTTCTGCGATATCGTCGTGCAACTGACCCGTCTGGCTTCGCTGCGGCCCAACCACATGTCCAAGTATGATCAGGCGATCGAAACATTCGGCATTGCAGAGCTGGTTCAGAGCGATCCTGCCTACCGGTTTGACAGGTCTGCGCCTATAGAAAAAGCTATCAGGGAGATCGTTACGCGAGACCTGCAATTGATCAGAAATAGCGAGCCCGCTGTCCGGGTAGGTATCTACCATGACGCGATTCACGATATGCGGGTTGCCTGCCGACGCATCCGAACCGCCCTTCGGAGCTTTAAACCCCTGCTTCCTGACAATGCCCACAGCATAGCAAAGGAGGTGGCCTGGCTTGGCAGGGCGCTGGGAAGAGGACGGGACCTGGAAGTGCAGATCGTAACCCTAAGAGGCACGGCCCGGCTGCTGTCCGACAGGGATCGCACCAATTTGCACCGTTATTGGGAATGTCTTTCGCAGAGATTCGATGATGAGCGGCGGGAGATCATGCAAGCGCTCGATTCAGCCAGATATACCCAGCTTATGCAGGCACTTGAAGATATCGCCCATAGCACATCTCGGCCCGGGGGCGAGACGATGTCCGCCGGCAAGGCTGGGGGACGTATGATCGGTAAGGTGCTCAAGGGCGTTTTCACCAAGTATCCGCGCAAGGCTCTGCAACAGGACATCACCGACAGATCTCTGCACAAACTACGCATAGCGATGAAAAGAGTCCGTTACCTGTGCGAGTTTTTCGCCCACGTATCCTCTGGAGGAATTGACAACTATATTCAAAAGACAAAGGTGCTGCAAAAGATACTCGGCGACCATCAGGACATCGTTACCGGTAACGAGATGGTTAGGGCGGACAGTCGCAATGCCGACGACTCCAGCTTGCGCGACAGTCTTGAAAGTCTGGCGACGAAATTGGAGGAGGGTAAAGCGATTCAACAGCAGTCTTTCAGGGAAGCGTGGCGAAACTTCTGATCACAGGTGATCGTCACTAATTTGGGTGGAATGTATCATGCGCTGGATATATCTGATTAGGCATGCCAAATCGAGCTGGAGTCATCCTGATCTGGCCGACTTTGATAGACCCCTTAACAAGAGGGGTAAGCGAGACGCCCCGCTGATGGGGAGCAATCTGTCAAGACTTGGTTGCAGTCCCGATAGAATCGTCAGCAGCCCGGCCAACAGAGCGTTAACCACGGCGATGCGAATTGCAGAAGCGCTCGAGTATCCAACCGAAGAGATAGAGACTGATCACGCCATCTATGGTGCCAGTGTTGACGAACTGATCCGTTTGATTTCACAGTTCAGCGCAAACCATCGACAAGTCTGTCTCGTCGGTCACAATCCGGACCTCACCAATCTGTCTAACTATCTGACGGATGAGTACATTGATAATGTTCCCACCTGCGGAATAGTCCATATTGAACTGGAAATCGACGACTGGCAGCAAATCGATCAGGGAACCGGCACCCGCTTGTTTTTTATCACCCCCAAATCGAGTCGCTAGCGGCCGATGCGCAGCGCCACTGGTAGTGGACGGCTAGTATCCAGCGGCCCGCTGAAGTATGATTCAGAACGAATCTGTTAGGTAGTCTAGCGTTTATGTTGCGTAGAATTCTGCTTCCAACAATTTTGGTGATTCTGGCCACTGGCTTCTGGAACAGTGCAGATTTCAAGGAGATCGCTGCGGGCGTGGCGATATTCCTTTTCGGTATGCTCTCGCTGGAGCAGGGCTTCAACCTGTTCACCGGCGGAACGCTGGAAAAGATCCTGCGCAAGTCGACATCGAGTCTCTGGCGCAGCCTCGGATTCGGTATCGTCTCGACGACGATTATGCAATCCAGTTCGCTGGTGTCTGTCATAACCATATCCTTTCTGAGTGCGGATTTGATCACGCTGGCAGCAGGTATCGGGATCGTATTTGGGGCCAACTTGGGTACCACGACCGGTGCCTGGTTGGTGGCCGGCTTTGGGTTGAAGGTGAAGATCTCCGCGTATGCGATGCCCATGCTGGTGTTCGGCGTCATACTCATCCTGCAGCGAGCCAGAGCGATGAACGGCATAGGTTACATACTGGCCGGCATGGGCTTTCTGTTTCTTGGTATTCACCACATGAAAGAGGGATTCGAAGCCTTCAAGGAGACGATCGACCTGGCTGAGTTTGCCGTTGCCGGATACCCGGGTCTATTTCTGTTCGCGTCGATTGGTATCTTTGCAACGGTCGTTATGCAGTCCAGCCACGCAACGCTGGTGCTTATTATTACCGCGCTTGCGGCCGGTCAGATTACCTACGAGAATGCGTTGGCTCTCGCGATCGGTGCGAATATTGGTACGACGATCACCGCCATATTGGGTTCCATGAGCGCCAACGAACAGGGTAAGCGTCTGGCAGGAGCGCACCTTGTCTTTAATGTTGTAACCGGCGTCATTGCCATCGCCTTTATCTACCAGCTGATATTTGTCGTTGACGGGGTCAGCCGTGCGGTCGGCATCGCTGACGACGACTACACTTTGAAGCTCGCTGTCTTTCACACCATATTCAACCTTATCGGCATCGTCGTCATGCTGCCATTCGTGAACCGTCTGGTCATCTTCTTTGAGGCGTTCATCAAGACCCAGCAGCAGGATATCGATGAGCCGAAGTATCTGACCGATGCCGCCGTTGAGTTTCCGGACACCGCGCTACAGGCAGTTCGTCAGGAGACGGTACACGTGTACGATAATGCTATCGGAATCATTGCCGCCGGTCTCGGATTCACCAAAGATGACGTCCTCTCCGAACGTGACATCGCCCAAATTGCCAGGCAACAGTCCCGCTTTGTGGAGTATGACGTGGATGTTGCCTATGAGAAGAGCGTTAAGGGTATCTACAGTGCCATCATCGCCTTTATCAGCAAGGTCAGTTTTTCCTGGCAAATGGAACAGTCCGGCGGTCTGCACTGGCTGCGTGAAGCAAATCAGAATATTGTGGAAGTGGTCAAGGACATCAAGCATTTGCAGGTCAACATGATGCGTTATCTGAACTCCGACAATCAGGAGATCCGCACAGCTTACAATGGGCTCAGAGTGCAAGTCGTTTCGATCATTCGCGAGATTGAGGACATTCGTCAGTCAGACAGACAGGAAGTTGAACTGCTCTCTTTGGATGCGCTGAAGATGGTGGTTGACGACTCTCACGCGGAACTGAATACAGAACTCTCCGCGTTGATCAGAGAAGGACAGATTACGCCGACGATGGGCTCATCTCTCTTGAACGACTCCAGTTACGCCAACGACGTCTCGCTCAATCTTATCAAAGCGAGTCAGACACTGTTCGTTGCGCATGACACTGAACTCACACAAGCTGAAGAGAGTTTTTCACTGGATGAAGATGAGATGGATGAGGTAGCGCATGCCCACTCCGAATGATGCATGGCCCAATGACAAGTTCCGTATGGATGCAGGGAACCGCACATGAAGACAAAGAAACTCCTCAAGAAAGTGGCCCGGTACCTGGACTTAAGTGCCCACAATCAGGCTGAGACGCGGGCGGAGATGAAAGTCATCTTCAAGAAACTGAAGAAGAAAGAACGTGATATCCGAGATAAGATAGTGACGGAAGAGAACGACCTTAAGCGCAAGAGATTCCAGCGGGAAGTGGACATCATCCATGCCCAGCGTAGCAAAGGTCTACAGGTATACAAAGCTGCCCGGGACGCGCAGCCTGAGTAGGCAGTTGTGCCAATTGTGGATGGAAGACGGCATATGAGCGCTACAATAGATAATTTGAGGCAGGCACCCGAAGCGCCGACGTTGGAACTGAATGTGCACTGGCCTATGGACTAACGGATGGGAAAAGTACTTATTACAGAGGCGACCGGCACGCAAGCCGTGCCTTTTCTAAGGGGCATACTGACCCGGTCCCTGCAGATTGCCGGACTGTCGTTTGAGGAAGCCTATGGCGTCGCATCGGATATTCGTCAGGAACTCTCAAAAGGAGATGAAGATCTTGCCATTTCAAGTCAGATCCTGCAGGAAATCGTCGAGAAGCAGTTGCGCGAAACCTATGGTAGCGAGTTGGCTGACCGTTATATTTCATGGGTAGTCCCACCCACTACTGTCTTTGTTAGAGCGAACAGTGATACCGTCAAGCCCTTTTCCAGAGGACAGTTTCAACATGGACTTAACCCCTGTTGTCTGTCACCGGAAGAGTCCACGAACATAACGTCGATGGTGTACGAGCATCTGCTCAACATGGGTGTCCGGGAGATAACATCGTCTGCATTGATCGAGATTACCGAACAGTACCTTCAACAGGAGGTGAGCGACCTAGCCGCACAGAGATACACGACCTGGACTCGGTTCCTGCGCAGCAATCGACCTTTGGTCTTGTTGATCGGCGGCGTGTCAGGTTGTGGCAAGAGCACCATAGCAACAGAGCTGGCACACCGGTTGGATATCGTTCGCACCCAGTCCACCGATATGCTGCGCGAGGTGATGCGCATGATGGTCCCAAAACGGCTGGTGCCGGTATTACATACATCATCGTTCGTAGCCTGGCAGATGCTGCCCTCATCGGAAGAATCTGAGACCACTGAGACGGAACCGGATGAATTGCTGGCGCAGGGCTATCGTTCGCAGGTGGAGTTGGTATCGGTAGCCTGCGAAGGTGCTATTCAACGTGCATTGCAGGAGCGTGTATCGCTTATCTTGGAGGGCGTGCACGTTCATCCTTCGTTGCTGCAGAAGATCAGCAAGCGAAAGGATGCTGTGATTGTTCTCATCATGTTGGGCGTCTTGAAGCAGAGCGAACTGCGCTCCCGTATTAAGGGCAGACGTGAGGAAGCGCCGGATCGTCGCAGCAAACGCTACCTGGCTCACTTCGACAGTATCTGTCGACTGCAATCATTCTTGCTTTCGGAGGCAGACAAGGCACACGCCACCATCATACCCAATGATGACAAGGAAACAGCCGTTCAGGAGATCATGCGCACCATAATGGACAAGTTAGCGGACAGCCAGATTGAGACACAGTAGATCATTCAGCGAAGTAGGTTCACGTAGCAGCGATGGCGTTGATTCATAAAGGCATTCTGATAATTCTCGACGGTCTGGGAGACCGCCCCTGCCCTGAACTGAATGACCTGACCCCCCTGGAGGCAGCTCAAACACCTTCGTTGGATGGTCTGGTTGAAAAAGGCATGTGTGCGATGGTGGACCCCTTGTTTCCCGGTGTCCCTGTCGACACGCATACCGGCATCGCTCTGCTGATGGGATTGCCCCAGCAAGCTGCCATCGACCTCGCTCGTGGTCCTGTAGAAGCAGCCGGCATCGGGCTTTCTCTGCAGCCGGGTGATGTGGCTGTTCGCTGTAACTTTGCCACGCTCAAAGAAAAGGACGGGCGACTGCAGGTAGTCGACAGACGTGCAGGTCGAATCAGAGAGCAGACTGATGAACTAGCCGCGCTTCTGCAAGATGTGGATCTAGGCGACAGGATCATGGCAGACCTGCACGCTGCGTCACAGCACAGAGCGGTTCTGCACCTGAAAGGTTTTGGCTTATCAGCCGAGATCAGCGACACTGATCCGGGTGTATTGAATGTTGGTGGCAATATCCTTCCCTGCCGACCCTTGTCTTCCAATCCGGCGGCTGCCATTACCGCACGCGCGATAAACCGTTTTATCTGGCTTGCCCATGAGAGACTTAACAGTTCTGACATCTGTCGTCAGCGACAGGAAGATGGATCTCCTGTGGCCAATGGGATTATCTCTCGGAGTGCGGGTAAGCATGAGCAGTTGCACACGTTGATCAATCACTGTGGAATCAGAGCTGCCGTCGTCGCAGGCGAGGAGACCGTCATTGGGCTGGCCCGACTGTTTGGTTTCAGGCCCGTGCAGAAACCTGAGTTCACAGCAATGCCGGACACAAATCTGGCGGCCAAGGTGGCTGCCACCATCGATGCACTGCAGCAGCACGATTTTGTGGTGATGCACGTCAAAGCGCCCGATGTTTCTGCTCACGATCGGAAGCCCCGCGAGAAGATGGCGCTGCTGGAACGATTCGACAGCGAGATTGCACCCCTGCTGGCGGAAAATGCAGTTCTAGCTGTGAGTGGCGATCACTGCACCGATTCCAACCAGGGGCGACACTGTGGCGATCCCGTTCCCTCTCTGCTCTACGTGCCCAAGGGAAGGGCGGACCCGTGTACTGCTTTCGGTGAAAGTCACTGCTGGCGAAGTGGGATGGGCAGGATCAATGCCACTGCCTTCTTGTCATCCATGTTGGACAACATGGGGGCCCTGAACACATTTCAGCAATCCGACGCGTTTCTTTTCTTCCAGAAATAGCAGTGGAGTCTTCTGACGAGGGGTCCAGCTTCAGCATTCCTGCACGATTCGATCAGGCACGGGCGATGAGCAAGCGCAGTCGGTCTCCTACCTTTTCTGCGTAGTCGGCCAGATCCCCTATCCACTCGATGATCTGGTACCACATCATTACCGATATGGGGTTCATGTCATCTTCATGTTTGAACAGAATGCTGGCCAATTCGTGCTCCATTTCGTCCGTATCATGTTCAATCTGATTGAGCGAATCAACCATTGCTTCCACCTTGTCCATTTCCCGCCCGCGGAAGCCGGTCTCCACCACTTCGTCCAGCTCTTCTATGGTATCCGCCGCTTGCTGGCAGGCGTCTATGCAACGACTGACGAAAGCGAGCATCGGCTCCTTGAGGGGCTCTGGTAGCTGCATGGGGCGCTCCACCAACAGACCGGCTATATCCTGGGCGGTATCTGCGATGGAATCCTGCATCTTCAGGACTTCGAGCAGATCGCGGCGGTCGACAGGCATGAACATGCTTTTTGGCAGGTGCGTTCTTAGCTCGTTCTTGATCTTGTCCGCTTCGTTCTCCTTTTCGAAGATTCGTAACTTGGTTGTAACGACTCCCTCCTGATCTCCGGAGCTCAATGATTCAAACAGAGAGCGTACTTCCTGGGCGCAATCCAGCGATACCCGCATATGTTCCTGCAGCGACTTGAAGGGTGATTTGCCGAACAGATTAGCCAGGGGGCTGATTGGGGGCATGTTTAGTATCCTCTGTCGTGCATCGCTGTCGTGAGGCTATAGGGATTTGTCTGGTGCATTGGGGTCTCGGCTCAGATCCTTCCTAGATTTCTTCGCTTCACAACGTTCGGTTTTCTCTTCTTCAAGCGGGTGGCTTCCTTAACTCGGTCGTCAGCATGACCTATCAGCTTGTTCTGGCTGTTGGGTTCATCGGGGTCTTGCGGCTGAAGCTGAACATAGCTGCCGTCAAAGCTCATCTCCCAGGCACTACGCTGGTCGGCCAGGTAGGTATCCAGCAGCAACCTCAGTTCCGTGCGCATGGCCGGGTCCTCGATGGGTGCAACCGCCTCCACGCGGTGTTCGAGATTGCGTTTCATCAAGTCAGCGGAACCAATAAAGTACTCTTCATCACCCCCATTCTGAAAGTAATAGATGCGACCGTGTTCAAGAAACCGACCGACGATGCTGATTACTCGAATGTTATCCGACAATCCTGCAATGCCGGGTCTTAACCTGCAACTGTCCCGTATGATCAGATCGATTTGTACGCCAGCCTGGGAAGCTCTATAGAGGGCCTGAGCAATCTCAGTGTCTTCCAGCGCGTTCATCTTAAACTGGATCAGACCGGGACTGTCCTCAGAGTGGTTTTCTGCCTCGCGTTCTATCTTGCTCAAGATTGCTTTCTTCAGAGACTTTGGTGCAGGAAGCATCTTGCGGTAGTCTCGCTTGGGTGTGAATCCCGTTGTCAGATAGTTGAACAGCTCTGTCAGATCCTTGCCAATAGTTGTATCGCAGGTCAGCATACCCAGATCACTGTAAATTCGGGCGGTTCCCGCGTGGTAGTTGCCGGTGCCGACGTGTGCATAGCGACGTAGCCCGTCAAAGTCCTGACGAATGACCAGAGTCAGTTTACAGTGAGTCTTGAGGCCAACTACACCATAGGTTACGTGAATGCCGGCCTCCTCCATGCGGTTTGCCCAACGAATGTTTGCCGCTTCATCAAAGCGTGCCTTGAGTTCCACCACCACCGCCACTTGCTTATCGTTGCGGGCGGCGTCGATCAGATACTCAACCACCTTGGTGTCGCTGGACGTGCGATACAGGGTTATCTTGATCGCCTGCACTTTTGGGTCTCGACTTGCTTCCCTCAGAAATCGTTCCACCGAGGATGAAAAAGATTCGTAGGGATGATGCAGCAGCATTGAACCGTGTTCGCGAATGGCGTGGAATATGTTGGTAGCTCCCTGGAGCTTGGCGTGCTCGGTCGGATGGTGAGGCGCATCGTGCAGATCATTGAACTCCAACTCAGATAGGTCGAGCAGATCTCTCTTGCCCAGCAGATTGTTGGTTTCAAATACATCCACCTCTGCATCCAAGCCCAACTCAGCCGCTAATATGCCCTTGTGGGATGGATCCATCTGATCGTCGACCACCAGGCGAACGATGGGAGCAAACTTGCGATCGCGCAGTTCCGACTCGATCATGTCGAGCAGATCATCTGCGCTGGTTTCGTCCCGTTCGGTGTTGGCATTGCGGGTTACATAGAACACCCCGCAACTCTCGATGATCATCTTGGGGAAGAGCAGATCCAGATTCTCAGCCATCACTTCCTCGAGGGTCACGAAACGGTTGCTGTCCGGCAACCTTAAGAATCTTGGTATGGTGGCACTGACCGGCACCTTGACCCTGGAGAGTTGGCGGTCGTCATCGTCAGGATAACGTAGTGTAACGAACAGATTGATAGATAGGTTGGAGATGAACGGGAACGGGTGGGCAGGATCCACTGCCAGCGGTGTCACCAGGGGATAGATGTTCTCAAGGTAGTGGCTTCGTAGGTACCCCTTTTCATCCTTGTTCAGGTCAGCATAGGAAAGCACACAGATGCCATTGTCGGCCAACAGTGCAAACAGTTCAGGCAGCAATCTGTCCTGCTCAGCTTCTATATCACGAACCACTTCATAGCACTCGTCGATCTGCTGCTGCGGTGTTCTTCCATCCACGGTCAGGTCCTTGACGCCAGCACCTACCTGCTGCTTCAGACCGCCGATTCGTTTCATGAAAAACTCATCGAGATTTGAGCTTACGATGGAGAAGAACTTGACGCGCTCCAGCAGCGGCGTACGCTCATCCTTTGCTTCATGCAAAACGCGACGGCAGAACTCCAGCCAGGTCAGTTCGCGGTTGAGGAACCAGCGCGGATCACTAAGATCGAACTCGTTCTGGTCTGCTTCCGCTGTCTTGTCTGATGTGGTGACATCCTCAACCGCCGCCACTTGCGTCGCCCGGGCCGAGGTGTCATCCACCACGTCGCCAACGCCTGCGACGGGCGCAATTTCTTCGATCTGTGTTGATTCGTTGGCCACTTTGCCCTCCTCGGCTTAAACTCGCGATCCCTTCATACCAGAAAACGGTCAATATGCTGCCCGTTCGTTGACTGGAGCCCGGTATCGGAGTCAGAGCCCTACAAGTATACGGAACCAGGGTTTAATTTCCGTTACTAAATACTCCTGGCCCGGTTCTCAGCCCGCATCTATTATACTATTCTCGCATAAAGACATACGATATTAATAATGCTACGGACTATAAGAGAATCCTGGTACTGAAATGCAATCGGTCTGGCGCATCAGCAGCAGGGGATCTTCTTACCGGTCCCGACTGGTGGCGCGGCGCTCCGGCGCGGCCCAAGCCGGGGCATCAAGCCTATACTTTATTATACAGTTGTATTACCGTTAGCGGTCCCACTGCACGAGCTGTGTTGCGTTGGCTGGGCGGAGTAGACGCCTGCTGACGTGTAAACAGAAAGGTGAATTGGATCCATGGCAGACAAAACTACAAAGAAGACGTCCAAGAGCAAGCCGCGCGTTGAACATCACATCGGCAATGTGGTGCTGAATGGCGATAAGGTCGATTCGGAAGGGTTGGTATCGAAGCCACAGAAGATGAAGAAGGGGGTTTACGAGGAGACCCTGGCAAGGCTGCAGATTGAACTGGTAAAACTGCAGGAGTGGATCAAGGGTCAAGGACTGAAAGTGGTGGTGGTCTTCGAAGGTCGCGATGCGGCGGGCAAGGGCGGCGCCATCATACGCATCATAGAAAAACTGAATCCTCGTGTCTGCCGCGTGGTAGCGCTTGGTACCGCCACCGAGAGGCAGAAGACCCAATGGTATTTTCAGCGGTACGTGGAACAGTTGCCGGCAGCCGGGGAAATGGTGCTGTTTGACAGAAGCTGGTATAACCGCGCGGGCGTTGAAAAAGTGATGGGCTTCTGCAGCGAAGATGAATACTGGGAGTTCCTGCGTTCTTGTCCCGAGTTCGAACGCATGCTCATTCGGTCTGGGATCATACTGATCAAATACTGGTTCTCCGTGGACGATAGGGAACAGGATAAGAGGTTTACGGAGCGTATTGGCAATCCGCTAAAGAGATGGAAGATAAGCCCGATGGATCTGGAGTCGAGAGCGCGCTGGGTGGAGTACTCCAAGGCGAAGGACGACATGTTTTCCTACACCGACACCAAGCAGTCTCCGTGGTACGTCGTCAACGCAGACAACAAGAAACGCGCGCGCCTTAATTGCATCTCCCATCTGCTCAGCACAATACCGTACGAAGATGTCATTCCGGAACCGTTTGATCTGCCGGAGCGACCGAAAGCAGGCGGCTATGTCCGCCCGCCCATTACGGATCAGACATTTGTGCCGCAGAAACACTGAAGACCTGCTCCTCCTAGATAGAGCGATGCACGCTTGACCGCGGCCGACGAATTCGCGGGGCTCATCGACGATACTAACCTCCTGGTGGTGCTGGGGCCGACCGCATCCGGCAAGACGCGGCTTTCAGTTCGGCTGGCGACGCGACTGGACGGCGAGATCATCTCGGCGGATTCACGTCAGGTATACCGGGGGCTCGACATCGGCAGTGGTAAAGACCTGCAGGAGTACGGTGAAGTCCCCTATCATCTGATCGACATCGTCGATCCTGGTCATGAGTTCAACCTGTTTGAATACCAACAGGCTTTCTTCGAGGCATTTGCTGTTGTCCGATCTCGCCAAAGACTGCCGTTGCTGGTTGGTGGTAGCGGACTTTATCTCGATGCTGTGCTGAAAGGCTACCGACTGGTGAAGGTTGCCGAGAATCCGGAACTGCGGCAGCAGTTGATGCGATTGAGTCATCGACAACTGGTACGGCGACTGCAGAACAGCCGTCCCCGTCTGCACAACCGTACTGATCTTGAAGATCGCTCTCGCTTGGTCCGAGCTATTGAGATTGCTGAGGGGGAAGCCACTGCTGGCGCCACTCTGCCTTCTCCGCCACCGCTGTACCCAATACTGTTCGGTCTCCGCTTTGATCGTGATGAACTGCGCCAGCGCATTACTCGGCGGCTAAAGGCACGTCTTGAAGATGGGATGATTGAGGAAGTGCAGGAACTGCTACGGAGCGGCCTGCCATCTGAAGCTTTGGAATTCTATGGTCTTGAGTATCGATATGTTGCACAGTTTATTAGAGGCGCGCTGAATCGTAACGACATGTTCCAGAAGCTCAATTCCGCCATTCACCAGTTTGCTAAGCGCCAGGAGACCTGGTTCCGCAAAATGGAACGTAACGGCGCCTCTATTCACTGGTTGGATGGGCGTAGCGATCCGTTCAAGGAAGCAATGACGATGCTGGGGAAAGCAGACTAAAGGAACATTCCCTTGAACATAAAGAAGAACATGATTGCCAGCACTGCGCCAGCGGGAAGTGTCACAATCCAGGAAAGGAAAATGCCGCCCACAACCCGCAGATTGATTGCACTCAGACCACGCGCCATACCGACGCCGAGCACTGCCCCCACCAGGGTGTGCGTTGTGGAGATGGGAATCCCCGTTCCGGATGCCAGCACTACCGTGGCTGCGGCTGCCAATTCTGCGGCAAATCCCCGCGTTGGCGTCAGTTGAGTGATCTTGGTGCCGATCGTTGCGATTACCCGGTAGCCCAGAGTAACCAGACCAGCCACGATTCCGGCTCCTCCGAGCAGCAGAATCCAGGGAGGCATAGCGGACTTCTGCAACACCTCCCCGCCACTTCCGATAATGCCTACCACTGCTGCCAGAGGTCCAATCGCGTTAGCAACATCGTTGGAGCCATGGGCAAATGCCATCGAGCAAGCGGTAAACACCATCAATACGGCGAATACGCGTTCAGTGTTGGCGTAACGGCTCTGCTCTGCTTCCGGATCCACCTGGATCTTGTTCAGCAGGAACTTGCCCAAAGTGGTAACGATGATGCCGATTATAGTTGCATAGACGATACTTTCACCGGCGCCGAGATCAAGACCTACGTGTTTGAGTCCCTTAACGAACGTGACCATGGAGATCAGAAAACCAACGAAGAACATGTATATGGGCACGTATTTCTTCGCATTGGCGAATGGATCATCCGTGTCCAGGATCAGTCTCTGGGCACTGCCAAAGATAAAGAAAGCGATGGTGCCTGAGAGCAGAGGAGATACGACCCAACTGACGACGATTTCTGCGACCTTACCCCAGTTAACGGCATCAACAGAAATCCCAACAGCCGTAAAGCCGATGATAGAACCGACAATGCTATGCGTTGTGGATACGGGCCACCCGTTAACCGAGGCTATCAACAACCAAACCCCCGCCGCCAAAAGCGATGACATCATGCCGAATACGAGCAGTTCAGGCGTGCCCTCTAACGCAGACGCATCTATGATTCCCTTTCTTATGGTGGAAGTAACTTCGCCGCCAGCTAGGTAGGCACCGGCAAACTCAAAGACCATTGCGATAGCAATGGCTTGGCGTATGGTGATGGCTTTGGAGCCAACCGATGTTCCCATAGCGTTAGCTACATCGTTAGCACCAACACCCCAGGCCATAAAGAAACCGAAGACACAGGTGAGTATCAGCAGGATCTGACCATAGTCGGCGATTATTGACATGTTATCGGTCTCTGCTTTTGTGGGGAGTGTATCGCCTGTGTCTGATTGCCCACTTTGTAGATCTGCTCAGTGAATTTAGCAAGCGGCCAAGGCGATTGTACAGATTCCTGCCACCGGTGGGCACCTTAGCCTGAGTACAAAACGGGGCCGGCGAACGCCCGCTTTCCAGTCAGAACTGCCGGCGCTTGGTAACAGTGACGATCTGCAAACTGTAAGAGGGCGAGCCGACACGCAGTTGCTGATGCTGCCTGCGTGTTGGCCCGACCTAGTGCTTGCAGATTTCAAATCTCAGTTTTGGTCAGGGATTGGGTGGCCCCAGACCGTTAATCCGGAAGTCCCAACACCCTTTTGGATATGATGTTCATCTGAATTTCGTTGGTGCCGCCATAGATTGTGATAGCACGGCTGCTCAGCCAACTTCGGGTGGACTGCAGTTCGTTGGCCGAGAACTGCTCCCCTTCCCAACCATATCCTTGTGACCCCATCAACGCCACCTTCATGTTGGCACTATCTCTCGCCAGTGTTGAACCCACCAGCTTGAAGATAGAGGTGGTGTCGCCCTGGGTCTTGCCGGAGCGATTCTCCTCACCGGCCCGTCTTTGCGTCAACTGCATGGCGTGCTGGACCTGGGCATGTCGAATGACCTGATCGCGGACAACCGGGTCGGCAATGCGACCTTCCTCTTCGCCGACGTATTTAATCGCCGTGTCGATCAGGTCTGCTGAAGGACCACGTCTACCCCGCTGAGGAGTACTGCCCCTGCGTCTGCGACCACCACCACCGGCGCCGAGGCCGCCCTGGCCCGAGCGTTCATGCTGCAGAAGACGCTTGCCCACGGTCCACCCCTTGTTGAGTCCTCCTATGATGTCATCCTTGCTGGCAACTGCATCGTCGAAGAATGTCTCACAAAAAGGTGAACTCCCTGCGATGAGTCTGATCGGTTTGATGGAGACGCCCGGTTGATGCATATCGAGCAGAATAAAGCTGATGCCATCGTGTTTCGCTGCATCCGGATCGGTACGCACCAGAGCGAACATCCAATCCGCCCGCTGTGCGCCGGAGGTCCATATCTTCGATCCGTTGATGATGTAATTGTCGCCGTCGGGGACTGCTTTGCTTTGCACGTTAGCGAGGTCAGAACCGGCGCCGGGTTCGCTGTATCCCTGGCACCACTGGATTGAACCGTCGACTATGTTGGGTATATGTCGATGCTTTTGCTCCTCCGTGCCAAACTCAAGCAGCGTCGGCCCGAACATGCTGATCCCCATACCCATGGTTGCAGGTCGAGCAGATATGCGCGCCATCTCCTGTACGAGGACCATATGCTCCTGCGCAGCAAGCCCGCCGCCGCCGTATTCTTTTGGCCAGCTTGGAACAGTCCAGCCCTTTGCCGCCAT
>CEQE01148336.1_pt1 | contig 52126 bp, 45 predicted proteins | sample 356201 | NCBI WGS metagenome assembly CEQE01 (sample SAMEA2619970, study PRJEB7988) | marine metagenome | biome: marine biome (ENVO:00000447); feature: mesopelagic zone (ENVO:00000213) & marine oxygen minimum zone (ENVO:01000065); material: "saline water (ENVO:00002010), including plankton...
CAACGGGCGTGAAATCAGCGGGCATCATAGTCGTCCTTGCCGTAACCGTCATTGCTCTCATGCTGACTGATGACGTCGAGCGAGAGCCGACCGGTCCGACCGTGCCGCTGGATGGGGCCGGGTATCATCTTGACAGCTACGCCATCAATCAAGATTCTCTATACCAATGGATACTCCCGGATGACCTGCGGGAGATATCCGGGTTGGCCGCCACAGCCGACGATCGATTGTTCACTCACGATGATGAATTGGCTGAGATCTATGAGATCGATGCGGTGGCCAGAGGGATCGTCAAGATTTTCATGCTGGGCGAGCAGGCGGTTTGGGACGACTTTGAGGGTATCGCGGCCGCTGATGGGTTCCTTTATATGGTCACCAGCAAAGGCACGCTGTATCGCTTCCGCGAGGGGATGGATGGCCAGAGCGTTCCCTTCGATCTGTTTGCTACCCCCCTTGATGAGATCTGCGAAGTTGAGGGCCTCACGTTTGATTCCGATCGTCGGCAGTTGCTGCTGGCCTGTAAGCAGATGTTGGACAGGGACCAACCCGAATTGGTGTCGGTGTTTGCGTGGTCAATAGATGAAGAGAGATTTGACGGTCCGTTATTCGAGATCCCAGTGGAGGGGCTGAGGCAAGAGATCGACAAGAAGCACTTCAATCCGTCCGGTATAGTCTTTCGGTCGACAACGGGAACCCTCGTTATGATTGCTGCCAGACAGCGGCTCATTCTGGAATTCACCATGAATGGCGAGTTGATCGCGGTCATGCACCTTGCCAAGAAGAAACACCGTCAGGTAGAGGGGATCTCGTTTCTGTCCAACGGGTTGCTTATCCTGGCGGATGAGGGAGAAAAGAACCGGGCCATACTGTCACTCTACTCACCGTGAGTTCTCTTAGGACCACAGCCATCGAGCCGCTGGCGTCAACTTAGGGCGATTGCCATCTCAAACTCCACGATCGCCGCATCGGAGTCGACGCCGAGCCAGAGCAACGCTTCCTTGACATCACGGAAGACCTTGAGCTGATCCGCCGAGCTGTTGCGGTAGGAGAGGAATATTCGCGACTGTCCGTAGTGGACTTCGGTGAAACTAACGATGGCGCACCGGTTTCCGTTTGTTGGGCAGAGGTCATTACATACCTGCGCCAGATCGTTAATCTCACTCACCGTCATCGCTGCCGCACGATGTGAAATCAGGACCAATTGCGTGAATTTGGAGTCGGCGGGATCAGCCTGCTGCTGCTTAATACAGACGGCGACATCTTGTACCGTCAGCTTGCCCTCTACAATCACCGTAACAAGCCGTCTCTTGCTGTTTACTCGAAGTCTGATCGGCATTTCGATGCTTCTTCGTTTTAGTTGTGGGCAGCGTGCTCTCGTAGACAGCTTGACTGCGATCTCCGCATCTTGTCAGCAGGCTTTTTATCTGCAGCGTTTGATCAGTTTCTTATGGATCTTGTCAGGGTCGTCGAGAATGGCATAGAAGCCATCCAAGTATTTGCGGCCCTTGATCTTTGATTTGGCAGATAATTGCGGCAGTTCGACAAGTGAGTAGATCGATTCTTTCTTGCCCCGATAACGATCCAGAGTCCCATCCAATAGTTCGTTCAGGTCGCAGAATCCACGATAGAGGCGCGTGCGAACACTCCTTATCGGTAAGTCGGGGGTAGGTGTAGCATAGTTGGCGTTGATGATACCGGAAAAATCAAAGTCGTATGGAATGGGGAAGTATTTCGAGTCATCGCTGCCCAACAGTTTTGCGTTGTGGCAGCACGCTTCATCCTTCTCCCCTGACAGGATCGACCAGTCGGTATTGCCGATCATGAATTGGAACGTACTGACGAGATTGCTTTGGCGCGGATCCAAATCCTTGATCTTCACACGATGCAGATCGACGGGCTTCAACCTGAACCGTTTTCCGAGCCGCTTCTTGTCTTCAATAAAGAATGCGAACCCTGTCACGCTGCTGTTCTTCTTATCCGTATTGACGTATGTGATCTCAGCCAGTCTGACCTTGAAGCTGTAATCCGTTAGCAGGTTGAACTCGCGATAGATCATGTATTCCATCAGCACGTATTGGGCGTTCGTCGTTCTGGCCTGGCAATGGGTCACCAGCTTCAACTTTTTCTGATTGTGGAATAGCGTTCCTTTGGCCGGCTTCTGCCGGAAGTGAACTCTAAGCGGCGCGAATCGACAGATATCCTTGCGTAGCCGATAGTTTCCTCGCACCTGCAGCTCGACGTCCAAGCGAACATCGCTGCCTGCGTCAGTGTAGGTCAACTGTACGCCCGGGTAGGTCTTCTCCTTATCTCTCTCCCTATTGATCTTGCTGAACGGCGCGGCAATCGTAGCCCTAAGCAGGTCGTCCGACTGGAACAGAGGATCTGGTTGCTTACCGAATGCCTCTCCGGGACCACAGAGGGTGAAGGCTAGAATCGCAAATAGTGCGCTGATCGTGTGTTGCATCTGTGCCACGCTCTTTCTTCCCAATCGACACTGGTGACGGGAGAATGCAGCAATGGTAGAGAGTCAGGAGTGTGGGTCGCTGATCTGAGAGGAGCTATGATTCCAGAACCGCGACTACCTGACCCTCTTCCACCTGATCTTCCGTCTGGACCAGGATTTCGGCGACCTTACCAGCCACGGGTGATTCCACCGGGATTTCCATCTTCATGGATTCGAGAATCATCAAGGTGTCCTCTTCAGCGACCTGATCCCCAACTTTAGCTTCAATCTTCCATACGTTTCCGGTTACTTCCGATTCTACTTCTACTTTAGCCATATCTACTTCCGCTTATGTGCTCTTCTTGTGGATTAATTCTGACGTTAGCCCAGTGTGAACTTGACCCGACTGGAACTGGTCAGATTCCAGGATTGTGATGAGGGCCGGTATATTCGATTTTAACCCAGTGATTTCACAAGACTCCAGCGCTTCTACAAGAGTTTTTATTGCTGCCGCTCTATCCACGTCGCTGATGATAACTTTTGCCAACAACGGATCGTAGAACGGCGTGACTTGCATGCCTTCTTTATAACCGGTCTCGACGCGCACATTGGCGGCTGTGGGTAGGACAAATTTCGCCAGATTCCCCGGAGATGGAAAGAACTTTACCGGATCCTCGGCATAGATTCTGGCCTCGATGGCATGACCCTCGGGTTGGGGACTATCCGGCAATACGCTTGCCAGACTCATCCCGCTCGCAAGCCTGATCTGCGCCTTGACGATATCGATACCGGTCAGCGCCTCGGTGACCCCGTGCTCAACCTGAAGCCGGGTGTTCATCTCCAGAAAACTGAACCGATCGTCGTCGCTTCGCAACATCTCAACCGTACCGATATTGTCGTAGCCGATCGATCCTATGGCAGCCGTTACATCTTGTAGCAATTCAGCTAGCTTATCGGGCTGGATATTGGGGGCTCTCGCTTCCTCGATGATCTTCTGGTTTCTTCTCTGGATGGAACAGTCTCTCTCGAACAGATGGCAAATCTCGCCCTTCATGTCAGCAAGAATCTGAACTTCGATGTGCCTTGGATTCGTTAGCTGCCTTTCCAGATAGATCTCGGCGGAAGAAAAACTTCGCTCCGCCATGGATCTGGCTCTGGATAGTTGCTTGACCAGACTCTTCTCATCTGCGGCGGCCAACATTCCTATGCCACCCCCTCCAGCGGCAGGCTTGATGAGTACCGGATAACCCAACTGCTGTGCGAGGCTGATGAACTGCTCTTCTGAGTCAAGTACTTCTGTAGTGGCGTTCACCGGCATGCCGTGTTTGGCGAGAAGATCGATCGCTTGCGTCTTATGGCCCATGGTTCGCAACCACCTCGGGGAGGGTCCTATAAAGTGGGCAGCGGATTCATTGACGCGCTCTGCGAAGTCGGCATTCTCAGCCAGAAATCCATAGCCGGGATGAACACCATCACAATCCGTTTCCTCTATCAGATGCAGCAGGGCTTCCTGATTGAGATAGCTTTCTTGTGGGGGTGCCGGACCGATCAGGAATGCCTCATCGGCACGATCAAGGTAGGGAGCACCTTCGTCCGCTTCCGAATAGATGGCAACAGACCCTATGTCGAGTTCGTTGAGTGCTCTCACAACACGAGATGCAACTGCCCCTCTGTTAGCTACCAGTACTTTCTTAAACACTAAAGTCTATCTTGTTATTGAACATTGTGGCGGATGCCCCTTAAGTAGGCAGTTGGCTTCATCGTATCCTCTTGACTTTCGATATTCTGTTCTGCCCCTCAAGGGTAAGGTTATTGGATCCAAACGCGCCTGCCTTGATTACAATCGTAGCGCCGATCCGGTAATGTACTGACGATTTGCGGGTCTCTTGCCAGATCTGATCATTATTCAGAGTGATTAGCATCTTCCCCTGCCCACTCTTCTGTAACTTGACGATCTTGGCCTGCATCGACAGCGGCTCTCGCTTTGGTGTATTGGCAGCGTCACTGTTTAGCGGAAACTTCTCATCATCGAGTCGCGCTACACTGGCTCTGCGCTGCTTCGCATCCGGCGTCAATGCGGGGTCGGCTGTGGGAGTCTCCACAGTTGGCTTACTGGCCATCGTCTCGCTGTCGGATATCGGCGGAGTGGGTCCATGGATACCGTCGTAACACGACAGTCGTTCTGAAGGGTGTGCTATTGCTGCGCAGTTTCTGGCCTTCTCAAAACAGGCACGAATTTCCCGTTGCCCGGTTGCCGTCTGGCAGGAATCTGCCTGGGCAGCCAGGGCGAAAAAACAACAAGCCAGGCAGGTGGGGTATTTTATCTTGTCCCACTTCATTGATCGGACCGTTTTGGAGTGGCTGAGCAGCGGACGTTTGCTGGCGGGCATTTTGTTCCAACTCTGGACACCGTTCGCCGTTGGTAAAACTAACATGAATGCTGAAAGAAAAGCCAATCACGTATGCCGGCGTGCAATTCGCCCCACTGCGGCAAGCAGAAAAGCGCTATGATGGCGGGAAATACTCAGTGGATTCGAAAGCTGCGTGACGGTTGTGAGTGACCTTGCCTATATCGCGCTGGGAGCTAATCTCGGTGCTGCCGAACAGAACCTTCGCAGCGCCATGGATGCATTGCAGCAGCTCGCGACTGGTGAATTGGTCAGGTCGGGGCTGTGGCTGTCCGAACCCGTGGACTGCCCGGCCGACTCCGCCGACTTCATCAACGCCATTGTCGGATTCAAGCCACAGAAGCGACTCTCACCCGCATCACTGCTGGCGGAGCTAAAGAAGCTGGAGGTTGAATTCGGTCGGCGACCGGATGACCGTGCCAACGGTCCGCGCCATCTGGACCTCGATATCATCACCTATGGTGACGTGACCGTTAACCTCGCACATCTCGTGATTCCCCATCCGAGAGCCCACCAACGCCTGTTCGTGCTGAAACCCTTGCAGGAGGTGGCTCCACAACTGATCTTACCGGGTTTCAGGCAGACGGTTACAGAGCTGGTCGAAGGGGCCGCTCCTATGCGGATCGTAAGGCTTACCTAGCCAGGTCTCACTGACCTGCAGATAGCACGACCAACTCTGCGACTGAATCCGCCACTGCAAAACTCCACATCGACATCATGCTTCTTGAGCTGACGATGAAATAGGAAGACGTTTTGAGAGGGCCTGACTAGGAACCCTCGAGAGCCGGTCGCTCAGTGACCTTAGTCTTCACCGGGGGATTGATGGTGACATCGACCAGTGAGACGATCGATTCGCACAGCTCAGGGTTCGCTTTGCTGGTCGCCTTCCTGCTGACGAGTTTCTTGATTGTACCGAGGCCGCACTCAAGCTCTTCGACGCGATCATTGGAGCGCTTGAGCTGAGTCTCCAGGACGGTCTGGGCGCCTCTGATCTCGTCTAACTCCTGACCGGTCAGGGTAATTCTCTTCTTTACCATGGTGACATCCGTATATACCGCAGTTTTGTCATACCAGTGTAGAACAGATTATCCGGGCAGCAAGCCAGTCACTCCGAAAAGCGACGTGCGGTAAGGTGGAGCGACCCGGCATACCTGGATTTCCTTTATATATCAGCTCCTTAGAGGCACCGGTTCGGCGACGGACGCAGGCAGGCCTGTGCTCGACTTCGCTACAAGTTATCCTGGGTCAACAATAGCTGGACGAACCTGCTCACCAGTTGGTTCGATTCGGGCGTCTCGCTGGCACTGGAAATCACCTGGGTCAGATGATCCTCGTCGTCCGTATATCGATCTCGAAAAAAGGTAAGACGGGTCACCAACGTGGCTCTGTCCACTTCCGGATGAAACTGAAATGCCCAGAACGGCTTGCCAATCACTCTGAAGGCATGTGCACACTCGTTAGTTTTCGCCAACAGTTGGCAACCTGGTGGAACTGTTAGCGTCTTTTCCTGGTGTACGGAGACCGCCAGGAATCCGCTCGGAACATCCTTAAATAGAGGGTCCAGCGAAGCCGCTTCGGTCAGATCAATCGCAATGGTCCCCATTTCATAATCGGAATCATCCTTGATGACCTCGCCCCCAAGCGCCTCAACGGCCATTTGAAAACCAAAGCAGGAGGCGAATACCGGAATGTTCTGTGCAATGCAGAATTTGATCAGGGCTTTTCCATCTATCACAAAGGGATAGCTTTGCGGGTCGAGAACGCTGGCTTCACTCGTTCCGCCAATAAAGAGCGCATCGTATCCCTCGATGACGGCAGGAGTAAACTTGGGCCTGTCGAATACGTTGAGCACATCTATCTGTTCGTGACTCAAGCCGCTGTATCTAACGAAGCTCTCATGCTCTTCCCGCCTGATGCTTGGCTCATCTCTGATTTGAAACAGCAGGGTGCGAAGTTTAGAATGATCTCTTTTCAAGAATGGCAACTCTTTCGTAATTGCGACAACGTAATCCCGTTAACGGAGATGCTACCTTGTCCTCACTGTTATTTCCATGCAATCGACAGACCTGATTATATAGCGTCAGGAGAAACAGATGGTTCAATCCCTACACGGCAAGATCGCTCTAGTGACCGGTGCTTCCCGCGGCATCGGTAAGGTCATTGCGCTGCAACTGGCACGAGACGGTGCCACGGTGATCGTTTCTGCTCGTACCGAGACCCCCTCGGAAGAGTATCCGGGCTCGATACACGAAACGGTCGAGATGATCAACGCGGCGGCTGGGAGAAGCCAGGCGGTCAAACTGGATGTAACAGACGATGATGAGATTAGATCAGTGCTTGAGCAGATACTGTCCGAGCATGAGCGCATCGACATCCTGGTGAATAATGCCGGTGCCCTTGGCGGCGGCGGTCCCTTTCTTGGCGGCGACATCGGTCTGCTCGACCATTTCTACCGAACCAATCTCCGTGCGCCCTATCTGTTAACCCAGTTAGTGGGTGAAACCATGGCGGAGCGGGGAGGCGGCGTGATCTTCAATATCAGTTCCGGGCTCGCCCGGCTGCCCGACCCGTCGGGAGGAGCCGGGCCACATCGTGGTCCCGGTTCGGTCTATGGCGCAAGCAAGGCGGCGCTGGATCGCTTTGCGGCCGGGGTTGCACCTGAGCTGCGCGAGAAGAATATCGCCATCATCAACATCTACCCCGGCTTCACGGTGACTGAAAGGATGCTTCGCATGTTGCCGGCAGGAGCGGACACCTCCCGAATGCAGAAACCGGAAACAACCGCGGCAGCGATCTCAATCCTCTGTCATGATCCGATGCCCCATAGCGGCCGTATAGTCGTTGCCAAGGACTTTATGGAGGCGCAGTAGCCTGCTGCAAAGCTAGATGATCTTGGATCGATGCTGTCGCCAGTACCGATCCTTCAACACCCGCTTATACAGTTTGCCGTTGGGATGACGCGGTAGTGACTCGAAGTCAACCGTCCGAGGGCATTTGAGGTGCGCGATCTTGCTTCTACAGTAGTCGATCAACTCCCGTTCCGTCTCCTTTCCCGCGTCGTTGGGGTCGATCAGTTCCACCACCGCCTTGACCTGCTCGCCGAACTCTTCGTCGGGGATGCCGAAGACAGCCACATCGCTGACTTTGGGGTGATCGATCAGCACGTGCTCCACTTCCTGGGGGTAGACGTTGACGCCCCCGGAGATGATTACGAAAGATCTCCTATCCCGCAGATAGAGGTAACCATCCTCATCCAGGTAACCGACATCTCCCATGGTCGACCAGCCGAGATGCGTCTTGGCAGCCGCTGTTTTTTCCGGGTCTTTGTAGTATTGGAAGTCGGCGCCCTTGGCGAAATAGACCGTGCCGATTTCACCAGCCGGCAGATCGTCGCCCGTATCGTTCAGAATGTGGATCTCTCCCAGGATCGCTCTGCCAACGGAACCCGGGTGAGCGTACCACTCCTGCGGTGAGATAGCGGTTTGCCCGTTTGCTTCGGTGGCGGAATAGTATTCGTAAATGATGGGACCCCACCACTCCAGCATGCGCTCTTTGACCGCTACCGGGCAGGGAGCGGCAGCATGGATGGCGATGCGATGGCTGGAAAGGTCATATCGGTTTCGAACCGAAATCGGTAGCTGCAGCAACCTGATAAACATGGTGGGCACCCACTGACTGTGAGTGATCCGGTGAGTTTCGATGAGTTGCAGAGCTTTCTCAGGATCGAACTTGTGCATGATGACGGCGCTGGCACCCAGACGGTTCATCATCATGTTGTAGCGCAGCGGTGCCGAATGGTACAGCGGTGCGGTCGACAGGTACCGCGCTTCACCCGATACCTGATGTAACTCGGTTCTTTTCCTGAATAGCTCTGACACCGACCCCATCGTTTCCCCTTTGATGGGGAAGCGTACACCCTTGGGATAGCCGGTAGTGCCCGACGAATAAAGCATCTCGGCACCCTCACACTCATCAGGTACAGGGTGGGTCGGCTGCCGGGCGACTTCCGTCTGCCAGGATATACATCCGTCCACATCACCATCCACGAGGAGGACGCTGATGCCCGGCGCTGATTCCTGTGTGATCTTGGGCAGGAACTGCGTGGAGGTTATGACCAGCTTGGCATCTGAATTCCTGATGATGTAGCTGATCTCATCAGACTGGAAGAGGATACTGATCGGGGTGTAATACAAGCCTGTTCTCTGGGCTGCCCAGGCGATCTGCAGGAAACAGACGTGGTTGTCCAGCAGAATGACGATGCCGTCCCCCGGCAGTAGACCGAGGGAACGAAACAGATGAGCGGCCTGGTTGGACCTGTCGTTCAGTTGCGCGTGCGTGACCACCTGGCCCGATTCCGCCATGATGTAAGCCGGCTTGGTTGGTATATCAACGCCATGCTGACCGGGGTACATGGGGTCAGGCTACGCGGGTGTCGGTTGCCGGGACGCTACTCGTTCTTTCCCCCGGTCGGGTTGAATGTGGTCATGGGGAAGGGGGATATGCTGCCGGCTTTTGGCTCGCTGATTTTACTGATGCCCTCTTTGGCAACTTCGTCGATGCGAACCACCGCGTGCATGGGTATATAACTGCGCTTAACGCCCTCGAATTCCGCTTTCAGTTTCTCCTCGCTGGGATCCACAAGCATCTGGGATCTCTCACCGAATACGAAATCCTCCACCTCCACAAAGCCGTAAAGATCGCTCTGGAAGATCTGCCGCGCAAAGATCTCGAATATCTGTCCCTGGTTGTAGAAAACGACTTTGTATACCGGTGATGTTGCCATATTCCTTTAGCTCGCTGAAACATATGTCAATATGTTACCCCAGTAATGCCGGGGAGTCCCCATTTGGTCCTGTTCGCCATGGTTCGCCGATAATATTGGGGTGGCCTCAGCGAATTCAAGGCGGCCGCCACCGCCCGTAAGCCGGTCAGCTTTGATCAGTAATGTATAGACCATGCAGCGGGACTTGCCATGCCTTGTCACCTTTGCTTCAGACAGCGGCATCGTTATAATGTGCGCCCTTTTTTGCTCAGCTAGTGCACCCAGGCATGACCCGCAAGCTCCACATCAGGACCCATGGCTGTCAGATGAATGAATACGATTCGTCACGGATAGCGGATCTGTTGGCGGATTCCCATGGCATGCAACTCACGGACAATCCGCAAGAAGCGGACCTGCTTGTGCTCAATACCTGTTCCATCCGAGAGAGGGCCCAGGAAAAGGTGTTCCACCAACTGGGGCGGTGGCGGCTGCTCAAGCAGGACAGACCGGAGTTGCTGATCGCCGTGGGCGGCTGTGTCGCCAGCCAGGAGGGAGAAGGAATATTGCAGAGAGCGCCCTTTGTCGATCTGGTATTCGGTCCGCAGACACTGCACCGTTTGCCGGAACTTATGGCTGCCTGCGTCACTCAGCAAAAGCCGGTCATCGACGTCAGCTTTCCGGAGATCGAAAAGTTCGATCGACTGCCACGGCCGCGCATCGATGGACCCAGTGCATTTGTGTCCGTCCAGGAAGGGTGCAGCAGATACTGCTCTTTCTGCGTGGTTCCCTATACGCGTGGCGCCGAGATCAGCAGGCCGCTTGTGGATGTGTTGGCGGAGGTGGAACACCTGGCTGCCAATCAGGTCCGGGAAGTCACTTTGCTTGGTCAGAATGTCAATGCCTATCGCGGTGTCAACAGCGCCGGCAAGAACGTCGATCTGGCCCATCTGATCAGCGCCGTCGCAGAGATCGATGGCATGGATCGGATCAGGTTCACCACCTCCCATCCACTGGCCTTTTCAAACAACCTGATCGAAATCTATGGCACCACGCCGCAGTTGGTCAGCCACCTCCACCTGCCGGTACAGAGCGGGTCTGATCGCATCCTGGCGTTGATGAAGAGGCGCCACACGATCCTTGAGTACAAGTCCAAGATCCGCAAGCTGCAAAGTGTCAGATCCGAGCTTTCCATCTCAACGGATCTGATCGTAGGATTTCCAGGGGAGACCGAACAAGACTTCAATGCCACCATGGAACTCATCGAAGAGATCGGTTTTGACCAGTCCTACAGTTTCATATTCAGTGCGAGGCCAGGCACCCCGGCAGCCGAACTGCCGGATGAGACTCCACTGGAGATCAAAAAGGAGAGGCTTGCCATCTTGCAGCGACGCATAGATCAGCAGGCTTTCTCCATCAGCCGCAGGATGGTCGGCAGCATACAATCCATCCTGGTAAGTGGCCGATCCAAGAAGGACCGGGGCCAATTGCAGGGAAGAACCGAGAACAATCGAGTGATAAACTTCTGCGCCTCTGACGCCAGCATGATCGGACGGTTTGTCGAAATAGAAATCTCTGAAGCGCTGCCCAACTCCCTTCGGGGTGTACTGAAGGAAGCGCAGTCTGTTTCCCATGGGAATTAGTTTTGTTATTGGGAATCAAACACTTAACATGATGCATCGGCAGCGAGCAAAGAATTGAAGTGGCGTGCTTTCCCTGCGTCGTCAGAGGGTATATGCTAATGCAGTCGTCAAGGTATTTCAGACCGATTTGGAATCACACTCACAGCCCCACCAGGTAAACCTGGAGCCTAATGACAGTCGCCAGCTAGCCACTCTCTGCGGACCGTTTGACGCGCACCTGCGCCAGATCGAGCAACGTCTCGGCGTCACCATCAATAACAGAGGCAATCAGTTTCAGCTGATCGGTGAAGCACGACTCGTCCATGCTGCCGGTGAACTGTTGAGTCACCTCTACCGTGAGGTGAATGGCGGAACCTATCTAACCTCCCACCTGGTCCATCTGTTTCTGCAGGAATCCGGTGTTGAAGCGCTACTGGAAAAGCAGCCGGAAGATGACGAGAACCTCATCATCACGCGACGCAAGAGCGTCAAGCCCAAAGGCAAGAACCAAAACCAATACGCCAAGCGCATCGGCAACAACGATATAAACTTCGGCGTCGGCCCGGCCGGTACCGGCAAGACCTACCTCGCGGTCGCGTGTGCTGTTGCGGCATTGGAGAAGGAGCGGGTGAGACGAATTCTGCTGGTTAGACCTGCAGTGGAAGCCGGTGAGAAACTGGGATTCCTGCCGGGCGACCTGAGCCAGAAGATCGATCCCTATTTACGTCCGTTGTACGACGCTCTCTATGATCTGGTGGGATTTGACAAGGTAGAAAAACTGCTGGAGAGGAATGTCATAGAGATTGCGCCACTGGCATATATGCGCGGTCGCACCCTCAATGATGCGTTCATCATTCTGGATGAGAGCCAGAATACGACCAAGGAACAGATGAAAATGTTTCTGACCCGTACGGGATTCGGCTCAACCGTGGTGATTACCGGCGACGTCACCCAAATTGATCTGCCCGAAGGGGTTCGTTCCGGCCTCAAACAGGTGATCGAGGTGCTGCGAGGCGTCAAAGGCATTTCGTTCACCCACTTCTTACCGAAGGACGTGGTGCGGCACCCGCTCGTGCAAAGAATCGTGGAAGCATATGAAAGTCATGAAGCCGGGCCCGATGCGTCAACCTAGTTCTCTTTCAAAAGCCGGTCTGCAAATAGAGATCCAACGGGGTGAAGGAATCGGATCCGTACCGGACGATGAAGAATTCGAGCGATGGGTTGATGCTGCCCGGCACGTGGTCACGAAAAAAAACGCTGCACTGTGTATTCGGATTGCAGATGACAAAGAGATTACTGAACTCAACAGAAAATTCCGACATGGAATTGGGCTCACTAACGTGCTCTCCTTTCCATGTGAACTGTCAGATGAAGCAGGTGTATGTTTGTTAGGTGATATAGTGATCTGTGCTTCTGTGGTAAGGCGGGAAGCAGAGGAGCAGCATAAAGCGGTATCAGCTCACTGGGCACACATGGTGTTGCACGGCATACTGCACTTGTTGGGACACGATCATCAAAACAGCGCAGAAAGCGAAGTCATGGAAGGAATGGAAGCTGAGCTACTGAATCAGCTTGGCTTTGCGGACCCGTATCAACCAGTGTGAATTGGCAGGGACTGAAACGATGAGCGACGAAGGATCGAATAATGAACTGGGTGCAAAGACCTGGTTGGAGCGTCTGTCGCAGGTGCTGTCAGCGGAGCCGAGCAGCCGAAGCGAACTGATCGATCTGCTTCGAGATGCAGAGCAGCGACAGGTGCTGGACTCTGAAGCGTTGAGCATTATCGAAGGTGCGCTGCAGGTATCAGACATGCGGGCAGGGGAGATCATGATCCCCAGATCCCAGGTGGTCATGGTTAGGCTCGACATGCAGCCCGCTGAATTCTTACCGTTGGTCATCGAATCAGGTCACTCCAGATTCCCGGTCTTCAACGACGGACCGGATGATGTAGTAGGGATCTTGCTGGCCAAGGATCTGCTTTCACTGGCCCTCAATGACGGTGGTCCGTCGAGATTCAATCTGAAAGACGCGCTCCGTTTTCCAACTGCCGTCCCGGAAAGCAAGCGGCTCAACATCCTGCTGCAGGAATTTCGTGCCACTCGAAACCACATGGCGATAGTCCGTGACGAGTATGGTGGCGTGGCCGGCATCGTTACCATCGAGGACGTGCTTGAGCAGATCGTGGGTGAAATAGAGGATGAATACGATATAGATGAGGAAGCCTCTATCAAGATGCACAGGGATAACAGCTACACGATAAAAGCACTGACGCCCATCGAAGACTTCAATGAACATTTCAACAGCCGCTTCAGCGAAGAGGAATATGACACCATTGGGGGCATAGTGACCCAGTCCTTTGGCCACCTGCCAAAAAGGGATGAAGAGATCGACATCGATGGCTTCTACTTCAAGGTGCTCAATTCGGATAATCGCAGAATACGCTTGCTGCATCTTACTTTGCCTAGCAAAGGTAAAGGCAACTAGATCTACAGGGATGGTCCGGACCAATCGCCCAGCATGAACCTGTTAAGACTAGTGGGCTCCGGGCGAAAGGGAGATGCATTAGCGCTGCTCGCCGGCTGCACCCTTCCATTATCGTTGGCACCATTTGACTTTTGGCCCGTCGGTCTGATTTCGGTCTTTCTGCTGCTGGCCTGTATCGACCAGGTAGATCCTCGGCAAGCGGCTCTCAGGGGTTTTCTATACGCGCTCGGCATGTATGGGGTCGGCGTATCCTGGATCTATGTCAGCATCCACGTTTATGGCGGCGCGCCGATGCCTCTGGCAGCGACCATGGTGCTGCTGTTCGTGGTCTTCCTGTCGCCGGTGCAGGTGTTGCAGTGCTATTTGTACGCGCGCGTCTTCAGATCCGGCATAGCCGGACCGGTAGTGGGTTTCACGTCGCTTTGGGTATTACAGGAATGGGTCCGGACCTGGCTGTTGACCGGATTCCCATGGCTATTCGTTGGCTACGGTCACCTCGACACCAGCCTCGCCAACTGGGCACCGCTCGCTGGTGTATTGGGAGTCACCTGGGTAGCGGTGCTGACCGCGAGCGCGCTTTATTGCTGCTGCAGGGCTTATCTGAACGGCTCTCGGATCCTTCGCAGCGGTTCTCTGGCGTCGCTTCTGGCAGCGGGACTGCTGTGGATCACCGGTTTTGGGCTGGCTCGCGTGGATTGGGTGCGGCCGGCTGACGTCCCGCCGCTGACCGTCAGTGCGGTGCAGGGCAATGTGGATCAGGCGACCAAGTGGCTTCCTGAGATGAGAATCCCCATTCTCGATCGCTATCGACAGATGAGTCGCGATCACTGGGGTAGCGATATCGTCGTTTGGCCGGAGGCAGCGATCACGCTTTTTAGGGAGCAAGCCGGCATCTACCTGAATGGTATGCAATCCCAGGCGGTCGAGACAAATACCACGGTCATTACCGGCATCATGAGTCTCGATCGAGCGACCGGCTCCTACTACAACAGCGTCATTGCGCTGGGTGAGGGCAGTGGCATCTACCGCAAGCAAAAACTGGTACCGTTCGGCGAATATGTGCCCCTTGAGGACCAGCTTAGGGGATTGATCACCTTTTTCGATCTGCCCCTATCCGGTACGGCTGCAGGTCTTGAAGGGCAGTCGGCCTTGACCGCCGGCGGCTACAGGATCTCCACCTCCATCTGCTACGAGGTGGTCTATCCTGAACTGGTCAGGAGTTCAGTGGACGAGGCCGACCTTCTGTTGACGCTCAGCAATGACACCTGGTTTGGTGAGTCCATTGGGCCTCATCAGCATATGCAGATCGCTAGAATGCGTGCCTTGGAGAACGGCCGCTATCTGATAAGAGCGACTAACAATGGCGTTACGGCGATCGTGGACCACCGCGGCAAGATCAGAGGCACCATCCCACAGTTCGCTCGTGCAGTACTGACAGGTACGGTGGAGATCATGGCTGGTGAGACTCCTTTCTCTCGTTGGGGTAGCTGGCCAATACTGACTCTCTGCCTATTGGGGCTGATATGGCAGCGAACGGCCGGCTGGGTAATGAAGGCCTTGAGGCGTTGATGGCTAATGGTAGGACTTTCGGTACTGCTTGCGGGGGTCCTCGGCAGGAGTAGATCTCTTCAGCCAGCTGTGTCGCGTTGCACGGAATTCATTCAGGTATTGCTTTCTCTCCCTGATCAACCGCATTAGCTGCACGGCTGTGTCCGTGGTGGCGCAATTGTCGGAGGGCATATCCTTTTCGCTCGGATCACGGCTGACCTGATCCCAGATGGCCGGGGCCGTATCCCTTGGCGGCGGTGTCGCCCTGACATCCGACAGCCGATTCTCAAGATCGGTTATCTGTGCAGACACGGACTGGGTCTGGCTCTGTATGTAATCCTCGTTTAGTCTGACGAAGGGTCCCTGTATCTTCGGCACTGATCATCCCTAATGAAGCTGCTCGGTTCTCTCCTAAATGTAGACGCAAAACCAGATCTCTGCTGGCGGATACACAGAAGTTCATACGAAGAGTTGAACAGGTCACTGCTGGCATAGATAATGACTGCCGATTGCAGAGGACACTTGGACACTCATACACTCATTTCTCAAAGCTTATGCGCTGGATTCTGTTGCTGGTAACACTGGTCCTCTCCGGATGTGGCTTTCATCTCCGAGGCAGCGGTCAGATATCCACTCAACTCGATATGCTGCATGTTACGGCGATCGATGCGTATGGTGGATTGGTTCAGAAGCTGGAGTCCGTACTGACCCAGGCGGGCGTGGCAATCGAGCGTGACAAATCCCTGGCGCCCTATTCGTTGAATATCATCAGTGAGAAAAACACCCGTAGAGCTGCGACGACCACCAGCCGGATTACCGTAGCGGAATACGAGCTGCGGTTGCTGGTGGAGTTTCAGTTGGAGGACCGTGCTGGCGACGTGATCATCGCGCCATCCTCGCTGGTGACTGAACGTGTGTACACGCTCGACCAAGCGAATCTCATGGGCAGCAACGAAGAGGAGGAGTTGCTGCGGGAAGAAATGCAGGATGAGATCATCGAACAGATCATAAGACGAGTGGAAGCCAGCACCAGGAGCAGGAACAAACCAGCGTGAAGATCTACGCGGACAAACTGGCACGCAACCTGAAGGAAGGGATCAAGCCGATCTACGTCGTTAGCGGCGATGAACCCCTGTTGGTCCAGGAAGCCTGCGACTCGATCCGAGGGACTCTGAGACAGCGCGGATATACGGAAAGAGATCTGTTTCACGTGGATGGCTCATTCGACTGGCAACAGCTTTTGTATAGCGCCGGCAGCATGTCGCTGTTTGCCGAGAAGAAGATAATCGAGCTACGCATGCCCACTGGCAAACCAGGGGACAAAGGAGCTAAGGCGCTGAAGTCCTACGTTGAAAACATTCCGGAGCAGACGGTTCTGCTGATCATTGCCGGCAAGCTGGAGCGAGCCACGCAGAGCAGCAAATGGTTCAAAGCGTTGGATTCTGTCGGTGCCTCCGTGCAGGTCTGGCCGATTGCGGTGAATCAGCTACCCGCGTGGTTGAACGATCGAATCCGTCAGGCCGGCATGTCCGCAAGCAGGGAGGCCGTACAGGCACTGGTCGACAAGGTGGAAGGTAATCTGCTGGCTGCGGTACAGGAGATCGAGAGGATTCGATTGATCTCTGGGGAGGGGCCCATCGATCTGAATCAGGTCCTGGAGGAAGTGTCCGATAGCTCCAGATTCACGCTGTTCGCTCTGCTCGATGCAGCGTTGTCCGGAGATGCCGCCAGAACCTGCAGAGTAATCCAGGGGCTGCACAGCGAGGGAACGGAGATTCTGCAGATCGTAGGCTTGCTGGGCCGAGAACTGAGATCGCTATCAGGAATGGCGGCGCAGGTGTCGGCAGGGAAGTCCGTGCAAACCGTCATGCAGGCGAGCTGGGTGTGGTCGAATCGTAAGAGCATCATCGGCGCAGCCCTGCAGCGACACGACTCGACCGGACTCAATCGGTTGATTACGCGTCTGGCGTCGCTCGACAAGATGGTGAAGGGATTGGAGTCCGGCGACCCGTGGGATGAACTGACCGGAATTCTGCTGCACCTGGCCGGCACCGAACTCGCTTTAGACGCCTAAGCGTGCAGGTCACGCCATTTCAGCAGTGCCGGCTTCATCCGTCCTATGGAGCCACTGGGTGCGTCTCAGAGGCGATTTCCGTACCGTAAGAGACTGGGGCAGCAACGGCCGGTGTCCTCGAGGGCGCGATAGGCGGGACCTGGCAGGACAACAGGTGGGCAGCTGCGCACTTTCATCGCGCTAAATGTTCCAATCGGATCGTTTTTTGGTGCAGACCTTTATTTGAATGCTAGAATAGCGTCTCCGCAGCGTGCGGCCAGTAATGAAGTGGAGTTTTTCAGCGCAATGAATGATAACAGTGGAGCCTTGGCCGGCTCGGGAGTTCCGGATACAGAAGTAGACGTACGAGAGACGTTCGGCATAGACGTGGATATGAAAGTTCCCGCTTTTTCCGAAGAATCAGAACACGTCCCCACCTATGATGATAGCTACAGGTTCGACAAGGAGACCACCCTGGCAATCCTGGCTGGTTTCGCACACAACCGACGCTGCATGATTCAGGGCTATCACGGCACCGGAAAGTCCACCCACATCGAACAGGTAGCGGTTCGACTGAATTGGCCGTGTATTCGAATCAACCTCGACAGCCACATCAGTCGTATCGACCTGATTGGCAAGGACGCAATTGTCTTGCAGGATGGTCAACAGGTCACCGAATTCAGAGAGGGATTGCTGCCCTGGGCGCTGCAAAGAGCTTCTGCACTGGTGTTTGATGAATATGATGCCGGCCGTCCCGATGTGATGTTCGTCATCCAACGGGTCCTTGAAGTGGAAGGGAAATTGACCCTATTGGACCAGAGCAAGGTCATCAGTCCGCATCCATCATTCAGGTTGTTTGCAACTACGAACACCATTGGTCTGGGAGATCCGACCGGTCTATACCATGGTACCCAGCAGATCAACCAAGGTCAGATGGATCGCTGGAATATCGTTACAACTTTGAACTACCTCCCTCACGAGGAGGAAGTTGAGATCGTGCTGGCAAAAGTACCCGACTGGAGTGATGCCAAGAGTAAGCGCACCATTTCCAATATGGTTTCGGTTGCGGAACTAACCAGACAGGGCTTCATCAATGGTGATATCTCCATCGTGATGTCGCCACGAACCGTGATTATGTGGGCTGAAAACGCCCGCATCTTCAATGATCTCGGGTTCGCCTTCCGCATGACATTCCTGAATAAGTGTGATGAGACGGAACGTACCATCGTGGCCGAGTATTTCCAGCGCTGTATCGGCGAGGAGCTGCCTGAGTCCAGTGCCAAGGTGATGCTGGCGTAGCGGGGTGTCCACTTGACGCAGATCGAGGATCCCGCAGAAATCTTCAAACAAGCTGTTACCTCTACCATGCGGGCCATTTCAGGTAACGAAGAGCTTGTGGTCAGCTTTGGACGTGGCAAACCCTATATTCAAGGAAACCGGGCGCGCGTCCCCATGCCCGATCACCTCCTGCAACAGGAGCAGTTGGCGTCACTAAGAGGCACCGCTGACAAGTTCGCTCTGCGCAGCAGATTTCACGATGAGAACTATCACCGGCGTCACATGCCGATCACAGGCATCGCCCGTGATGTTTTTGAATCGGTCGAGGAAGCCCGCATTGAAGCGATCGGTTCACGGCTCATGCAGGGCGTTGCAGATAATCTCGATGCAAACCTCGAAGAGGCGTGCCGTAGTTTCGGCTATGACAGGCTTGAGGAAGCAAGCCAGGCGCCCCTTGGTGAAGCAGTTGGGCTGCTGGTGAGGGAAAAGCTGACCGGCACTCCGGTGCCCCCTACTGCCACCATGCTGCTGGATCACTGGCGCGATCACATTGAATCGTGCATCGGAGACGAACTCGAGGATCTGGAGGATGCCATCTATGATCAGACCGAATTTGTCCGTCTGACCCGGAGACTGCTGAGTGAACTGGGTCTTGGCGACGAGTGGGGTGAGGAGGTGCCTGATCAGGATGGCGACGATCCGGATCAGGACGACTCTGAAGGCGACGATTCGGAAGCGGGGGAAGACGCATCACAAGAGGACATGTCCGGCGACGCGGATATGGCGGATGCGATCGAAGGTGAAGTACCGGTAGACATGGATGCCGCCGACCTGACCGATGCGGACGGCGAGGATGACGATCCCGGCGCGACTCCCGAGATGCGCGGCGAGAAGAACTGGCATCGCCCGCGAGAGTCGAATTACGAAGCCTTTACGACCGCCTTTGACGAAATGGTGCTTGCCGATGAGATCTGTGAGCCGTTGGAGTTGGAAAGACTGCGTGGCCTGCTCGACACCCACCTGCAGAACTCCCAAGTGATCATCTCAAAGCTGGCCAATCGTCTGCAGCGTAAGCTGCTCGCGCAACAGAAGAGAACCTGGGAATTCGATCTGGACGAAGGGATGCTGGACACATCCAGACTGACCAACGTCATCATGGACCCGTTCCAGCCGCTGGCCTTCAAACAGGAAAAAGAGATGCACTTCCGCGATACGGTCGTGTCCCTGCTTATCGACAGTTCCGGTTCGATGCGTGGCCGGTCGATCACCATAGCTGCCATGTGTGCTGACATTCTGGGACGAACGCTGGAGCGTTGTGCGGTCAAAGTGGAGATTCTCGGCTTTACTACAAGGGCGTGGCGTGGTGGACAGGCGCGGGAATTGTGGCTGGCAAGTGGCAAGCCGCAGCAGCCGGGTAGACTGAACGACCTGCGCCACATCATCTATAAAGCCGCTGATGTGCCCTGGCGCAGAGCCAGGAAGAACCTCGGTTTGATGATGCGCGAGGAACTGCTCAAGGAAAACATCGATGGCGAGGCACTGATCTGGGCGCACAACCGCATCGTCAATCGACAGGAGGAGCGGCGAATCCTGATGGTTATCTCCGATGGATTGCCGGTCGACAACAGCACGCTGCTCGTTAATCCAAGCAACTATCTCGAGCAGCATCTGAAGTACGCCATAGACCAGATCGAAAACTACTCGGATGTGGAGTTGGTGGCCATCGGTATCGGCCACGACGTGACTCACCACTATCGTCGCGCCGTCACCGTTACGGATGCGGATCAGTTGGGGGACGCCATGACGGAACAACTGGTGGAGATGTTCGATGAGGAGGCGACTACCGGCCGAATGAAGCAGCGCAGGATCACCTGACGTCTTCCCGACGTATTCTGCTCTCACTGAAACCGTTCAAGCGTCCTGCGGCGACTGCAATCAGTTAATCAGGTGGCAGGCAACCCCATGATGATCGTTGACGTGGGTCATCTCCGGTGTCTCCTGCCTGCAAATATCCGCCACCTTTGGACATCTGTCAGCAAAACGGCAGCCTGGCTTTATGTTGATCGGTGACGTGATCTCACCTTCAATCGGTCTGTGCGTGCGCTGCTTCTCAATCTGCGGGTCCGGTTCCGGGTTGGACTCGATCAGCAACTCGGTGTACGGATGTTTGGGATTGAAGAATACGTCGTTGGCAGGGCCCGTCTCGACCAGAGCGCCGAGGTACATAACTGCCATCCTGTCGGATACATAGCGCACCATGGAAAGATCGTGAGCGATGAACAGCATGGTCAGCCCCATCGACTGCTTCAGTTCATCCAGGAGATTGATCACCTGTGCTTGCACGGATACATCCAATGCGGAAATCGGTTCGTCACAGACTACGAATTTTGGTCTGGTGATCAAGGCCCTGGCGATGCCGATTCTCTGTCTCTGCCCTCCTGAGAACTCATGGGGATAACGCGACATGTGATCTGAGTGCAGCCCCACCTTCTCCAGCCAGCTCACAACGGTGTCGCGAACTTGAGCCTTGGAGTATCCACCCGTCAGCTGCAGACCCTCGCCGATGATGTCGAGCACCGTCATGCGAGGATTGAGAGAGGAATAGGGATCTTGAAAGATCATCTGTAGCTCGGAGCAATAGCGTATGAAATCACTGGTTGTGAATTTCTGTGGCAGCAGCGTCCCTCTGTAGAACGCCTGCCCCGATGTCTTATCCAAAAGGCCAACCAGCGTCTTGCCGAACGTGGATTTGCCTGACCCGCTCTCGCCCACCAGGCCGAGTATCTGGTTCTCCTCGATTGCGAGAGAGATGCCGTCCACGGCGTGCAGCGTCTGTCCCCGCCCGAGTGAAAAGTGCTTCTTCAGTGCGACGGTTTCCACCAGTGGCAGTGCGACGGTTTCCACCAGTGGCAGTGCGACGGTTTCCACCAGTGGTGGTTGGCGCTGATCAGGCGGCGTTTGACTCCGATCAGTCATCGCGCACGCCTTGGCTGTGACCACACTGGCGTAGAGCGGTAACCTCGGGGGCCATGTCGTGCTGCAGCCAGCAGCTGGCTCCATGCCGGGGTTCTCGCGTCACCACGAATTCGGCCGGTGCATCGGCCTCGCAGAGCTTCATGGCATATGGGCAGCGCGGGAAGTAACCACAACCCTGGGGCGGATCGAACAGATCCGGGGGCGTGCCCTCTATAGGTGCCAAGCGTCTCGCCAGGTCTCCTCTGTTGCTCGGCATCGCCTCTTTCAAACCCAGGGTATAGGGGTGGGCTGACTCATAGAAGATCTGTTGCACCGAGCCGCTCTCCACGATCTGGCCGCCATACATGACGCGAACTTCGTCGGCCATGCGGGCGACGACTGCCAGGTCGTGGGTGATCAGGATGATGGACATATTCTCAGTTCGCTGCAGTTCCAGCATCAGCTCCAGAATCTGGGCTTGAATGGTCACATCCAGCGCCGTGGTGGGTTCATCGGCAATCAGGATGGACGGATTGCACGCCAGACTCATGGCGATCATCGACCGCTGCAGCATTCCGCCCGAGAATTCAAATGGGTATTGCCTGGCCCTTCTGCGGGCTTCGGGAATCTTGGTCTTTTCCATCAGTTCCACTGCTGTTCTCGCTGCCGCGCGATACGACTGGCCGCGGTGAACCATCAATGTCTCCGCAATCTGATCGCCGATGGTCATGGTGGGATTCAGGGAGGTCATGGGATCCTGGAAGATCATGCCGATCTCAGCACCGCGAATCTCATTGGTCTCTTTAGCGGTCAGGCCGAGCAGCTCACGACCGTTCAGTTTGGCGCTGCCGCCGGTGATACGTCCCGGCGGCATGGGAATCAGACCCATGATGGATTGCACGGTTACGGATTTGCCACATCCGGACTCTCCCACGATGGCGAGGGTCTTACCGCGCGGCACAGCGAAGCTGATGCCTCGAACGGCCTGCACGACACCGCCGTAAGTGCTGAATTCCACACTGAGATCGACGACATCCAGAATGCTGTTATCCATCTCTGCCGCCCATTACTCGCGGGAACGCATGCGGGAGTCCAACGCCTCGGTCAGGCCATCACCGAGCAGGTTGAAGGCGAGCACGGTGATGCTGATGAAGCTGGCTGGAAATATCAGTTCATGGGGATGGGACAGCATGGTCTTTACTCCTTCGTTACACATGGAGCCCCAGGACGGTGTCGGCGGGGCTACCCCCATGCCGATGAAGGAGAGAAACGCTTCCGTGAAAATGGCGGCCGGCACAGCAAAGGTCAAGGTGACCAGGATGACCCCCATGGTGTTGGGGATCATGTGCCGCAGCACCAGGTAGCCGTTGGTTGCACCCAGCAGCCGAGACGCCTGAATATAGCCCTCTTCGCGAATCTGCAGGATCTGACCGCGAACGAGTCTGGCGGTCGCCGGCCATCCCAGCAGGATCAGTGCGATCAGCATGGGTAGTACACCACTCTCGCCAGGTCCGATGCCAAAGGCGATCTTAAACAGGATCATGAACAGGAGAAAGGGTAGAGCTACGACAAAGTCAGCAAAGCGCATCAAGATGACATCCACGCGGCCGGCAAAATAGCCGGCGAATCCCCCATAGATCACGCCGAAGCAGACGTACAGGAAGGGTGCCACGATGCCGATAAACAGAGATATCCGAGCGCCATACATCAGCCGAGCCAGCATATCCCGGCCGAGATAGTCCGTGCCGAAGGGATGAAACTCGAGACGGATCTCGGTGCCGATCACCGCCTCGCTATTCCCCGCCGAGATCAGGCCGCGCTGCAGCGCCTGCTGCGGTGTGAGGGCATCGGCCGGGTGCAGAACAATGACGGCAAACTGATCGGATTCGTCGATGCCATCGGTGGCAACGATCGAGTAGAAATAGGGGATCGAGTCAATGTTGAGTCGATCCTCGTAACTGACCTCATTGCCGCCGTCCGTCGAACCCAGCGGAAGGCCCAGATCCTGGTTGCTGGTCGGTTGCTGTTCGTTGCGGTATATGTTGTATCCGGCAGCTCCCTCGACCGCATTCCAGGTGAGTCGCACCCGCTGAGTCGTAGGCTCATCGACGGGCCTGAGGCCCATGGGTGCGGCAATGACATCCGGATAGACATCCGGTTCGGCAGGGAAGTCCGCAAGGGTGATGCCTTGCCAAGCCTGGTAGGGTTCCACCAGCACCGCGCTCTTGGGAAGGGATGGCGACTGGGAAATCTGACCAAGATCCTGTAATGCTGGATCCACGCGCCAGAGCACTGGTCCCGCCACGGTGAACGCGGCCAGCAGGATGACGATGTAGAGAGAGATGATCGCCCGTGTGTTGCTCTTGAGGCGTATCCAGGCGTCCTGCCAGTAAGAGAGGGATGGTCGGGTGATCTGCTCGGCATGTAGCGCAGCTTGGATGGGTTCGAAATCCCGGGCAGTTGGTTGGCTGGCGCTCAGTTCAGTCATTATTATCAGGCCATGGCCGTTACTGCAGTCTTACTCGTGGGTCAATGAAGCCATACAGGATATCGACCAGGATTACCATCAGCACCAGAAAGGCGCCGTAAAACACGGTCGTCCCCATGATCACGGTGTAATCGAGTTGCTGCACCGCTTGCACGAAGTAACGTCCGAGGCCCGGAATGGCAAATACTAGTTCAACAACGAAACCGCCCGTTGTGATTGCTGCTATCTGCGGGCCGAGGACCGTGATCACCGGTAATATGGCATTTCTGAGCTGGTGTTTAACGAATATTCTAAGGGGTGAGAGCCCCTTGGCTTTGGCTGTTTTTATATAATCTTCGTTAACCACTTCCAGCATGGAAGAACGCATCAGTCGAGTCAGCAATGCCATGGTGCCAAGACCCAGCACCAGTGACGGCATCAGCATGTGCAGTATGGTTCCCCAGCCAGCTACCGGTATGAGGGAATAGCCGACTAACTGGTTGACGTTCACAAGCAGCAGTTGTCCGAGGGCGGCGAACACGAAGCTGGGAACGGAGATCCCCAGAATAACCAAAAACATGATGATGATGTCCGGAAGTCTGTTCCTGTAGACAGCGGTCAGGGCACCCCAGACAACGCCGCCAAGTGCCGCGAAGCAGACGGCCAGAACGCCAAGCATCGCAGAGACCGGAAAGTGGTCACGGATGATATCGTTTACCTTTCTGTTTTGCTGCGTGAATGAGATACCAAAGTCGCCCGCCAGCATGTTTCCCATGTAGATGAGGTACTGCTGCAGGACAGGCTTATCGAGACCGTATTTCTGTTCGAGGTTCTTGCGGATCTCGTTGGATACCGCCTTGTCGTTTAGCAGGGGATCACCCGGTACCGAGTGCATGGCGACGAACGTAGCGGTCGCGATGAACCAGACGGTGATCACACCCGCCAGCAATCTTTTGAAGGTGTATTTCCACATGGGGCTAGATTTGAAGCAGCAGCCTGTGTGCAGGCTATTGTATCACTCGAGCGTAAGTATAATCGGGATCCGACCCGACTACCCGCCTAACGACTCCTTTGAGTTTAGGATTCTGAAGATAGACGACTCCCTGCTCATATTCAGGAAGAACCACCACGTCTTCCACGATTATTCTCTGCAACTCTCCCATGGCATCCATGCGTATTCGTTCCACGGATGTATTGAGTGCTCTTCGTACGAAGTCGTCGTAGACAGGGTTATGGTATCGTCCCCGGTTGTTCAGATTCCAGGAGGCAAACAGGTCTCCGAATGTCATTACATCGTCAAAATCCGGTCCCCAACCTGCTGCGACCATATCGAACTCTCCGCTTGTCATCTTGGCCAGTCTCTGCTTGAAGGTTTGTATATCTATCTTTATGTCCAGGTTCAAAGTGGATTTAAAAAGGCCCTGCAGGTACTCTGCCTGTTTGGCGGCGTTGGGGCTGTCGCCAACGAGGAGGATTAGGGGAGGGATTCTCTCCAGGCCGAGATCGGCACGAGCCTTCTCCATATACTCTCTGCCCTTGGCGAGATCCACGCTAAACTTCCTGACTGGATATTCCTTCCTGAATTTGTCGTTAACGCCGTCCAGCCAAACTGGAAAGAGCGAGTAACCTGGAAGGTTGCCGGGCGTCGCCAACACTTTGTTTACCAGTTCGTGAGGATCGAAGACAGCCTGCATCGCTCGGCGAAGATTGATGTTGCGCGTGGGCCTGCCGTCCCGAAAATTGTACTCGATGTAAAAGACGGACCCGGTCGTGAATTTACGGATCTTGTATTTCTGTTTGAGGGCACTCTTCAGGGTCTCGATATCCAGGCGGGTGAGCACGATCTTACCGTCTTTGTAGAGATTTAGACGCGCTGTGGTGTCCGATGTAATGTAATCCGCATTGATCTCTCTCAGGGTGATCGCGTCCTTATTCCAGTAACTGTCGTTCTTGACCATCTTCAACGATGAACTGTGCATCCACTCGGTCATCTTGAAGGGACCGTTGTAGAGTAGATCGGTGGCATCTGCTGCGTACTGCTCTCCCTTGCTCTCCACGAAATCCTGTCTGACCGGATTGTAGGTCACGAACGCGGCCAGTTTCAGGAAATAGCCACAGGGACGTTCGAATTCAACCTTCAGCGTGTACTTGTCGACCGCGGTCACCCCCAAGTGGCTCTTGTCCAACTCTCCCTTGTTGATCGCCTCGGCGTGCTTGACCGGATAGAGGATAAACGCGTATTCGGAGGCCATAGCGGGGTCCAGGGCGTTCTGCCAGGCAAAGACGAAATCATAGGCGGTGACCGGGTAACCATCACTCCACCTGGCATTCTTACGCAGCCAGAATGTCGCTCCTTGATCATCGATCAGCCACCTTTCAGCAACGCCGGCGACCAATCTGCCCCTTCTATCGTAGCGAAGCAGACCTTCGGAAACGTGCCCAAGCAAGAAAATGCTCACCTGATCCGTCGCTTTCATGCTGTTTAGCTGGGGAGGTTCCTGGGTCAGGGCGATGGTGATGGATTGTGTCTCGAAATCGGCCGACGAGGCCTCCATTTGAGCGCCTGGCATGGGAGAAAACATCAATAAAAATAATAAGATAAGTACAGATCTAGCAATCATTGAAGCCCTGTCAAGCGTCACTTGAGAGGGTCAAATTGTAGCATGAACGCTGCCGCAAGAGGGATGAGTGTATGTGCGTGCCCTGCGACGGTAACGGATTGCGGGAGTGTGGCTCGGGCTATCCCATCACCTGAATCCTGATCACTTCGCCTGCCGCGTTTCTCATGATATTCCGCTGCTTCGCTTCAGAATTGCGCCGACGTGTTCTCTGTCGAACTCGATGGAATCGGGATTGTAGCTGTGACGGCTTCGATCTCCGATGCATTGGGAGTCCATTCACGGCATGCTGTGACTGAGTAGTCGATGCAGAGCCTAAGCCAGCAGGATTCCGGAATTCTCCAGATGACTCCTCAGCGGCTGCAGCTCCCCTTCGAAATGCTTCCAGTTTCCGACTGATCGACTGTGGACTTTTTCGCGCACCTGCACCGAGCTGGCGGTGGCGCTGGGAGCTACGTTCTGCTCAAAGTCGATGCACGCCTGTTCGAATTCCAGACCCAGTTTGCCCAGCAGGATCCGGGTTTCTGCCTCCTGACCCGCAACCATCGATTCGTACTCGACCTCGATCAGGCGATCCTCCAAGACATGCTGCCAGTGTCTGCGCAGGCGATCGAAGGCGACGTAGTACCTGCCCAGATTCTCCAGCGTGTAGGCGTACTTGAAGAAAGACTGTTTGTACATGGCGAAACAGGCATCCATCGGATTTCGCCTGAGATGAATCATATGCGCATCGGGAAAAGCTTTGGCGATGAATCCGATATAGATGAAATTCTCAGGAAGCTTATCGATGAAGATCGGCTTGTCGCCGAGCCTGTAATCCACGGCATTCAGATACTTCTGAGCAATGAGCCCAATCTCCTTCGTGGCCGCGGCGGCGATGATCGCCGGATTCATCTCTTCTCTGCCCGCAACGCCGCTGACCTGCCGAACCGCCACCTGCATAAAAAACGTCTCGTCAATGCTCTCAACCTTTGAGTGGCTGGAGATAATCCGCTCAATCAGGGTCGTTCCCGTACGTGGCAGACCGACTACAAAGATTGGAGTCCTTTGGGACTCGCTCGTTCCTGTTCTTTTGATTCCATCGGCTAGCCCGTCGGCGAGCCCTTCGGCTAGCCACTCCGCATTGCAGACCTCGATCACTCTGTCGATCAGCTCAATATCTCTATCAACATCGTAGTTGGCCACACTGGATACGGAATCGCCGGCCAGCTTGTAATATTGAAACGCCTCCTGCCACTGCTCCAGGTCTTCAAGCTCCTTGCCGATCGCGTAATACAGGAAGATGTTCTTGTCTGCGGGCAGTTTGGTGGCGCTGAGAACTTTCTTCATCTGCTCCACGTGGGATGAATCCCTTGCTCTTTCGAGGCCGGACAATTGGTAGTGATTTCTTTGGTGATTGGGATGCTGTACCAGGAGAGATTCGTAGATGACTTTCGCTTCCGCGATCTTGCCCAGATAGACAGCACAGGCGGCAAGGTTGGCCTGGAACAGATCGATGTCCGGTTGCAGCTGGTTGGCTTTCTGATAGAGCGGCCAGGCCTGCGCGTGCAATCCAAGCCTCGAATAGGTGTTTGCGGCCATGTCGAGGTAAAGCGGGCTGTTCACGAGGAGAGACTCGTACCGCCGCAGCAGATCCAGGGCGTCAGCATGACGCAGTGATATTGCATACTGAGCAGCAAGCTCTATCGCTGCATCATAGCGTCCGGAATCCAGGCTGATCGCTTGCGAAAACGCCTTGGTGGCGCCCTCTGCTCGTCCGGCAGCTTTCTCCACGAGCCCAGCCAGGAAATGGCCTTCCGGGTTTGTCTTGTCCTTCGTTAGGATCTCATTGGCACATGCAGAGAGCTTCGCCCAGTCTCGAGCTTGAGCGGCTCTCCGAGCGATGCTACTGAGCTGCGATATTTCGTCGTTCACGTGGCTGGTCAAAGATATTTCACCGGCGCCAACGGATCGGTTACGAGTCTTTACTCGACCTTGATACCGGCGCTTTCAAGGTGTTCCTTCAATGGCTGCAATTGCTTGCTGAATCGGGTCCATCTGTTCACCGAGTCAGTGTGGACCTTCTCCCGCACCTGCACGGAACTTGCGGTCGTGCTGGGTGCCGTGTTCTGGTCGAAGTCCAGGCAGGCCTGTTCAAATTCCAGACCCAGTTTATCCAACAGGATGCGCGTCTCAGCTTCCTGGTTGGCAACCAGTGACTCGTACTCGACCTCGATCATGCGATCCCCGAGCAACTTCCGCCAATGATTTCTCATTCGATCGTAGGCCACATAATACCGACCAAGCCCTTCGAGCGAATAGGAAAACTTGTATGCCCAGGTAAACACCTGTTTATACATGGAGAAACAGGCATCGATTGGATTTCGGCCGAGGTGAATTATCCTGGCACGGGGATAGGCCTTGGCGATGAATCCAAGAAAGAGAAAATTAAACGGCAGCTTGTCGATGAACATGGGCTTCTCGCCGAGTCTGTAGCTCACCGCGTCCAGGTACCCTTTGGCGATGATCCCCATATCTTTCCGTGCTACCGCCTCGACGATGGCCGGGTTCATGTTCTCCACACTGTGCACTGCGCTTTCCCGCCGCAGCACCATCTGTAGAAACAATGTCTCGCCAATACTCTCTACCTGTGAGTGACTGGAAACAATTCGCTCCGTCAGGGTTGTACCGGTGCGCGGCAGACCGACGATGAATATCGGTGTCTTCGCTGAATCATCTGCCGAACATGCATCTGCTGCATCTGCCAGCCAGTCCGCACTGCAGACCCCCATGATCGTGTCCATCAACTGCACATCGGTAGCCACGTCGTAGTCAGCGACACTCACTACCGCATCGCCGGCCTTCTGGTAAAACTCGAACGACTCCTGCCACTGCCCGAGGTCTTCCAGTTCCTTGCCGATCGCGTAATAGATGAAGACGTTCTCGTCCGGCGGGCTATCGCTGCCGCGCAGGATCTGCTTCATCTGCTCGATATGGGTGCTGTCCTTTGCCTTCTCCAGACGGGACAACTCGTAGTGATTTCGGCGGTGGCCTGGAAAGCGCTGCAACAAGGCCTGGTATATCTCCTTTGCCTCCTCGACTTTCCCCAGATAGACGCCGCAGGCAGCGAGATTAGCCTGAAACAGATCAACTCCCGGCTGCAGCTCAGTAGCTTTTTTATAGAGAGGCCAGGCCCTCTCAGGCAACCCGATATCGACATAAACCGTACCCGCAAGATCCAGATACATCGGACTGTTGCCCAGTGCTTCCTCGTACTTCGCCAGAAGTGCGGCCGTATCGCCGTTGCGGCGGGCGATCGAATACTGATTGGCCAGTTCCACCGCAGCGTCGTAGCGATCGGCATCCAGTACCAGGGCCTGTTCGAAGGATTGCGCCGCCATGGCCGGTTTGCGCGACGCCTTTAGAACGAGACCGGTTAGAAAATACCCCTCGGCACTTGTGTTGTCCCGCCGCAAGATCTCTCTGGCGCACGCATCGACTTGCGCCCAATCCTGGGATCGTGCGGCTCCTCTGGCCGTTGCGCTTATTTGTGAGAGTTCGTCTGTCATGTCTGTGGGTCATTGTAGCGATTCGAAGATTCAAGCGACACTAACAATGGGGCAGCATGGGGTTATGGAATTGCGATTGTTATACTAGTCACTTGTCGGGGACACCAACGATTATGGTTGATCGCAGATCTGATTCTCCACAGGTGACACAAAGCTGGGATACCTACTGGCAGAGCACCGGTGATGTCGGCGCGTTCGCAAGCGGCGGCGTCAGCCATCCAACTATTCTGGCTTTCTGGGAAGAGTTTTTTCAATCGGTGAAGCAGGATTACGAGGCGCCGAGAATCATCGATATTGCCAGTGGCAACGGTGCAGTAGTTGAATTGGCACTTGCCGCAGTGGGGAACGCCGGCATGACCTGTCTGGATGTGTCCGCTGCGGCCATCACCAATATCCAGAGCAGGTTTCCCGGTGTGCAAGGCCTGGTCGCAGATGCACGTGCCATTCCTCTCAGCTCTGGCGTTTATGACATTGCCACCAGCCAGTTTGGGGTCGAATATGCTGGCCTCGAAGCTATCGATGAAGTCGCCCGGTTGGTAAAAGCGGGGGGCCGCCTTGCACTCCTGCTGCACAATGAGGCAGGCAGCATCCTCAAGGAGTGCCAGGCAAGTCTGGATGCGGTTTTGCGATTGCAGCAATGCAGGTTTATTCCCCATTCCATAGAGATGCTGAGTGCAGGTTTCAATGCTGTGCGTGGGGCTGATCGTGCACCGTATGATGCTGCCGCAACACGGCTGGCTCCCGCAGTGCAAGCCCTTGAGTCAATCATGGACCAGCACGGCGAACACGTCGCCGGCGATACCATCTCTCGTCTCTACGCAGACGTGGATCGGATTCACCACAATATGCAGCGTCATGACTCGAAGGAAGTACTCGACTGGCTGAACAGAATGGACAGTGAACTCGATGCTTACGCGGGGCGCATGTCATCCATGTGCAACGCCGCCATCGACGAAGAGACATTCGATCAGATCTGCGCCGGATTACACGGCAGTGGCTACACGGCAGAACGCGCAGAGCCACTGCCGGCGTCGAAGCAGGGCCCCCCTTTGGCCTGGGTCCTGGTGGCGGCCAACGAATCGAATGCCATCAGGTCGGTCACAGCCCCAAAAGCTGAAGGCAGTGCAGACGCTGCCGACAGTCACGAGCAAGAAGAATTGCAGGCATGGACCAAGCAGCAGTTCGGTGCGGCAATTCGACAACTGATGCAAACGGGCGTGGTGGAGAGTCAATTTATCGAGGCGAAGCCCGCATGGGTCTTTCCATTCCGATTCCTGATTGGCAAGATTCGCAGACCACGCGATGCTGCTGCGATCAGCTGGTTTATCTGCGGAGAGGTCCCTACTGCCCACCTAGGTTCCGGGGTCGCATCCACCCCGAGGGAAGCTGCACGACATTTCGCCTTGAACTGGCAACTGGAAGCTGCCAGGAATAAGGATCTGTCGAATCAGAACAACAGTGCGCCATCAGAATCCAATTTGGAGGATGATGCCAGCCAACTTGCGGGCCAGGCGGAAGCATTGTATGCACTGGTAGAGGATGCAGGCCTGTGGCAGCCGGTTTCTGGGTCGCAGTTCTGAATCTGACTGGCCTGCTAACGGTCACTTTCTGCTTGGCGTCAAAGCTCTACGTATCTGCTAACGGTCTCTTTCTGCTAGTCGTCCATCGTCTATGCAAAAGAAAGGCCGCTGAACTAGCGGCCCTTCGTATTACAGCAGAAGTGGTCTATCAGAGCGTCCATCCCAGGCGCAGGTAATAACCGCGACCAAATAGACGATAGGTTGCCACATCCGTCGTTGCATTGAATCCCACCTCTATAAAGGGTGGTGGCTCATCCGTAAAGTTGACGATGCCACCGGTGAGATTAATGCCCCACGGCGCGTCGTAACTAACGATCAGATCGTGATACAGCTCGGAATCGATATCCTGGATGTATGAACCATCGGCCTGGTTTCCCGCACCGCAATTACACCAGGTATCTGCATCCATGCCGCTGATGAACTCACCCTTATAGACGACTGTGAGATCATTCCAGTTCCACAGAACCGTATAGTTGAGCTTGTCTTCAGCGTATGCGCCACCGTCTTGAGCCGTCGGGTCCGTATAGCGACCGGACAGATCCTCCTTAGTAGCTCCCGGGAATGCAGTCTTGGTACGCTCCAATATGTGTGACCACAGGAACGATGCTTCAAACTCACCGAAATCAGTCTGGTAAGTCCAGCGGGCTTCGGTGTCGATACCTTGGGCCCCCTGCTCGGCAACATTCAGACTGGCATCGAGCATGACGTCAATGGAGTAATCGGCCGCTCGCGTGATCAGCCCACAGGAACCGGCGTTTCCGCTCACATAGCAGTCTTCCAGGATGAAATCCACACCCAGAGAGCTGATGCCATCTTCCAGATCAAGCTCCCAATAGTCGATGGTCAAGCTCAAGTCGTGGTCCCCAAACGTAGGTGTCCAGACGAGACCTGCCGTCAAGCTGTCACCGGTCTCAGGTACCAGATTGGGGTTGCCGCCGACGAGTGCGTGGACCTGACTGTCCCCTCCCGCAGGAGGCGTCCCGGTGCATCCTGCCGCTTGTGCCACGCCTGCGGGCGGGTCACAAGGGTCGGTGAAGGTTGGGAAACTATCCACCAGACCCCCAAACAGATCGCCGACGGTCGGTGCACGGTAGATCGTACCTGCCGTCGCCCTTAGCTTGAGGTCATCGACCACATTGAACTCGACTCCGAGCTGCCATGTAGTGTCACTGTCGAAGGCATCCCAATCATCATAACGAATACCTGCTTTGAGCAGCAGGGCTTGGGTCCCGTTGTCCATCACCGGTGCCAATATTTCCGCGTACACGGCGTTATTGCTTAGCGACCCAGTGGTGCCCGCGCCAACGTTTCCGGTCACAGCCCCAATGGTCTTGGCGGAGTCAGGTGCGTACTCGAATTCCTGTCGCCAATAGCTGTAGCCTAGGGCCCAGCCGAGCTCACCACCGGGGAGTTCGAACGCGTCACCGGTCAGGCTTGCACCCGCGGTACTCTGTTTCAAGATATATGCATCGGTGATATTGACCGCTACGTAGTCGACCATATCCTGTGTCAGTGTGCCGGTGACCAGATTGCCATTTGCGCTAACTACACCACCACCAAACATGTTCAGTGGCACGCAACCTACGATCAGCGTACCCGCATCAGCTACGTCGCCGTAGCACTCCGGTTGTCCATTACCGTCAAGATCTGCCGAAGGACCCATCGCGTTGGTGAGTCTAACGCCTGAGAACTGGCCTACATCATTGAACGTGCCGTTTCCATAGCCTTCGTTCATATAAACTTCCCAGCTCACGTTTCTGAACTCGCCTTCCAGCCTTGCCACCCACTCATACATGCTGATGTCTTGGGTGAACCCTCGAGTTGTTTCGATCATTCGTCGCCGTGGGTTGACCAAAGGCTCGTAGACCAGAGCCGTGACATCGCCGGCGGCGATGTCCGCCGCGTTAGCAGTGTTAAACGCGTCCACTGCCCGGCGCAGGTAGTAGTTGTTCTCTGAGACACCGGTATAGGGGATGCTGGCAGTAAGTGGATCACCATCATCGTCGAAACTACCATCGTACATTGGGTCTCCGCCGGTGAATGGCATGGGTGCCAGTTCCTGCTCCGATAGCCGCTTGTTACCACGGACCCGTGCATAGAAGCGGACATTATCCGATAGCTCAAACGCACCCTCTGCAAACAGATTGGTACGCTCATATGGCGTTTGCAGGTAGTTTACCGGCGCGTAGTTATAGGTACGGCCGTCATGGTCCTCCATCATACCCACTTCATACGGTGTCGTGGCCGGCGTGCCGATCAGGAAGGTGCCCTGATTCATGAATGTCAGCCGGCTTTCCGGGATCCGCGAAGAACCGATCGGATAGCAACCGCCTGTAGCGGCGCCGGTATAAGGCGCAGACACTTGCGCTTCACAGCCTTCCGGATAGATATAGTAAGAGTCCTGCATGAAGCTCCACGGTGTATCACGTTGATAGGCTTGCTCCTGGTCGACATATTCAGCGCCGAACATGAAGCGACCGCCATCGAACTGCTTACCTGCGATGAATCCGCTGGAGTTCTGTAGGCCGGCAGATTCGTCCCAATCAGCCGTCTGACCGTAGACTTCGAATCCCTCGAAGTCGGTGCGTGTAATGATGTTGACCACACCGGCAACGGCGTCAGCGCCGTAGATGGCGGAAGCGCCATCTTTCAAAATCTCAACCCGCTCGATCCAGGTCAGTGGAACGGTCTGAAAATCGCCTTGGTCGACCATTCGCTGGCCATTGATCAACGTCAGGGTACGAGACGGACCCATACCACGCAGATCGATCCGTACCGAGCCATTACCACCGTTATTTGTCGTGGTTCCAATGGGCGAGCCTGACATGGAAGGCATGCTCTGCAACAGATCGCCGACATCAGTCATCCCTGTGAAAACCATATCTTTCCGCTCAATCACTGAAATAGGGCTCGCGCTGGCGATATCCGCCCGCTTGATGCGTGAACCTGTGACAATGATCTCTTCTACAAGTCTTTCGTCTTCAGCCGTTGCCGGCAATGCCACGCCACCAGTAGCTGCAGCAAGAGTAATCGAGCTGACAGCGGTGGCCAATGGAGTTTTCTTGAACATGAGGTATGTCCCCCCAAATAGTTGGATGTGTGAAACGCTTCATCGCGCCTTTTGAGCACAATACATATGACGGATTGGATTCCCACTCCCTCAGCAGAAAATGGAAAGAAACTCGGGAAAACTTAGAAAAAGTGGAAGAATTAGTGAGAAATCGCGGTTTTCGGGGTTTTGTTGGCTGTTTGCAGCGTGTTGTCCTGATGGATCAGAACGAAAACGCGACTTTGCTGTAGTAATAGCGACCGGCGAGTTCGTAGGTGCGCGCATCGAAGCTGTCGTTGAAAGCGGCAGCGGCGAACGGCGGTTCCCGGTCCAGAATGTTGTCCACGCCCAGAGTGAATTTGAATCCCAGATCGGGAGTCTGGTAGTTCAACTGCGTATCGTAGATCAGCCAGTTTTCAATCGTTCTCTCGAATCCGGTATAGGGGACCTCCTCAGACAGGGAATCGATGTAGTGCGTGGTGAAGCTACTGTCCCAGTTGCCATTGGACCAGAGCAGGCCCAGATTCGCTTTCCACTTGGGCAGGGCTCCCTGACCTTCCGAGGCCTCGTCACTGAATGTACCGGCAAGGTTGACGGTCGGTTCACTGGGATCGATCTGATTAAAGTACTCCGTGATGCGCGCAGCGTTGAGGGCCAGCTTGAAGCTACCCAGGAAGGTGGCGGGAAGGGCGTAATTCACGGTGATGTCGTAACCGCTGAGCTTCCTCCGGCCGATATTCAAGCGGGTGGCGGTGACTTGCTTGATGTTGCCGTTGCTGTCCCGCTTCACACGATCGGGGAATCTGTCCCATGCAGCGTTTTGGTTGACGATATACTGGGCACTACTGTCGACCACCTCGTTCTGATCGATACTGAAGTAATCCAGCGTCAGCTCCAGGCCATCCAGCGTCATCGGGGTCCAGACCACACCCAGACTGAAGTTGCGGGAATTTTCCGCCTGCAACTCTTCATTGCCCCCCTTGACGGTGAGAAACTGGATCAGGGTCGGGTCTGACTGCAGGTCGCAGCCTTCCAGAATATGGACGTTTTCCGCCAGGGAACAGGGATCGCTTAGGAGATCGAAGGACTGATAGGTGCCGCCGTACATCTGGTTTAGCGTGGGCGCTTTGAATCCGTCCGCGTAAGTGGCTCTGATCAGCAGGCCGATGGTGGGGTGGTAGCGAATCCCCACTTTGGGATTGGTGGTGACGCCAAAATCGCTGTAGCTGGAATGGCGTGCGGCCAGTTCCACATAGAGGTCGTCTCCCCAGCGAGAATTCTCCAGGATCGGGATGACAACTTCAGCGTAGACCTCTGCTATGTCGCGACTGCCATCGGTGGGCTGAAAGTTCGCGCCACCGACTGTGAGTCCCGCCGCTGTCAACTCATCGGGGCGTTTGGTCGTCGATTCTCTTCTGTACTCCAACCCGGCTGCAAACTGCAGATAACCTGCTGGCAGCTGCCACAACTCTCCCACCAGGTCGACCTGGTAGGAGACCATCTGACTGAAACCGGTTACCCGTTCAGCAAATCTGAGGTAGTCCAGTTGCCTGTCTGTAATGGATCCCGGCGGACCGAACAGATTGAGTGGTTCACAGCCGTCCACCTGCATTCCCTGACACTGGGTAGGATCGCCAAGCGCTTGAATCAGATTGGTTGCGTTCAGGATCTCATTTAGTCGCTCCTTGGCGTCGGTACGATTCGCGTTGATGCTGACACCGACGGTGAATGAGCCGAATTGGTCTTCCAGCCCAATGACCAGGCGCTTCGCTTTGGAGTGATTCAACTGCTCTCTGTGCCCCATTTCCAGCAAGCGTCTGCGGACGTCATAGATGTCTACCTGGAAAGGGTTGAAGATGTTGTCGGCGGATACGATGATCGGTTGCTGCTCAAAGCCGGTAAAGAGGGGCACCGGTGCCAGGATATTCTGGGCTTGTGTCTGGGTAAACGCCGCTTCTACATGGCCGCTGAGAGAGTCGTCAAAATCATAATAGGCATTGAAGAATGCGCTCTCATGGCTGAAGGGTACGGTCGCCGTGGTCTTCTCCCGGTAATTGTAGCGATCTTCATCCGTTGCCGTGCGGAAGTGCGCTCTCTGACTGCCGTCAAAGAAACCGTCGTCTCTGAGGATCAGCGTAGCGTCGCCGATGGTTATGCGGGGGTTGGGGGTGGCACTGCTACGTTTATCGACGCCTCCCTTGCGGCGGTCATCGGCGCTGGCGGATATATCGCGGTCCCTGCTGAGAATGCTACCCTGATCGTAGTAACTTGCGCCTATCAGGACAGAACCCCTGTCGAATATGTGGCCCCAGGTAAAGTCGGCGTTGGTCGTGTTGAGGTCACCGCGGCTGGTCTGCCCATAGTATGCATCGATGTTGAATCCCTGGTAGTCGTTCTTGGTGATGATGTTGACGACGCCGGCAATGGCATCGGAACCGTAGATGGCCGAGGCGCCATCTTTCAGAATTTCGATTCTGTCTACGGCGGCCAGTGGAATTGCGTTCAGATCGGCCGACTCTCCGGCCAGACCATCGTTGGTGGTTCTCTTGCCATTAATAAGCACCAGCGTGTGACTGGCGGGCAGGCCACGCAAAGTTACCGTGGACGTCCCATCACCACCATTGCTGACCGAAGTGTTGGTGGAGTTTCCGGCAACTGCGGGAAGAAATTTGAAGACATTGCTGAGGCTCTGCGCGCCGCTCAGTTCCAGATCTCTGGGGTCGAGTATGTCCACTGGTGCGGAACCGGTGGGATCGGTCCTTTTGATGCGAGAGCCGGTAACGTAATGTGCCTGTACGGAGATCTCTTCGAGAGAATCGAGGTCCGACTGAAAGTAGTCGTCCTTGCGTTCTGAAGCTGCGATCGGTTCGTTTTCCAGCCGCACTGCCAGCGCGACGGGCGGAACGGCCCGTTTGCGACGAATGGAGTAGATCTGGCCTTCAAGCAATTCGAACTCAAGGTCGGTACCTTCCAGCAGTCGGGCAAACGCGTCCGCGGCGGAGAGTCTTCCCTTAAGGTCTCGGCATACGATGTCGGCGGTGACGGCTTTGTCGAATATGATGGAAACGTCGAGCTGACTACCCAGTTCAATCAGGGCGGAAGCCAGTGGTTGAGACGGCAGCAGTATCTCACTGGATTTCTCGTTGGCGGCACATACCGTCCAGTGGGCCAGAAGCAGGCAGGCAATAATCGCGTTAGCTCTATACTTGTGCAGGCTCATCTCTCAGCTCTTTCGTTGTTCGAGATCAGGAGTTCAAATGCAGCCACAGCCAGAGTAACCAGATATTTTGGCGGCTAAATTGGCCAGAATGGAGAGATTAATGCAGGTTTAGGGTGATTTTCCCTGATTGGAGGGATTGAGCGCCCTATTCGACGGGTAATAATGCTATTTCTTCGTCTGAGACGTGAACCACGCGCAGCGGAAAGGTCTTCTCCAGCGAAGCAAGGGTCAACTCGCGATCGGTCATCTTGTAGCGAGCCACCACCTCGATCTGCGCCAGATCGTCATCATCGACTCTAATCTGCTGTCGTGCGTACCGATTCAGATCCGCCACTACGACACTGAGGGGAACCCCATCGTAGACGTGGAGTTGCTTGCGCCAGGCGGTCACGTTGTCGGTGTTGACCTTCGTGACTGGCTGCAATCCGCTCGAATCCAGGCGCATGATCTGCTCGGCGGCGGAGAGAAAGGAGCTGCTGGAGTCTGTGACCTGCACCTTCCCTTCGGACACCGTGACGGTCATATTGCCATCCTCACAGCGGACGTTAAACGCTGTACCAACGGCGATAATGGTAGATTCGCAGGCCGACACGACGAACGGTCGAGTCGATTCCGACTTGACTTCAAAGAAGGCCTCGCCATTCATCAGGTCGATGGCACGCTCATCCCCGGAAAAGTCAACTCTGATCGATGTGGCGGTATTCAGATTAAGCACACTGCCATCGGCCAAGGTCAGGGTCGACTGCTCACCGACCTCGGTCTGGTAGGTTGGTGTGCTAAAGATGAGCAAGGAGCCGATGACAGACACGAGCAGAACTGCCGCAGCAGCAAGAGGAAACGGGCTGAATTGAAACGACGTGACGCGCGGTGACGCTACACTGAAGTCTTCGAATGGGAGTTTCCCGACGACCGCCAAGTCCTCCCACAGGGCGAAGCTCTCATCGAAGGCCTTTCTATTCTCGTCACTTGCACTCAGCCATTCGGAGAAGGCATGCTTGTTAACGGCAGTAACATCGTCTGCGCGTAGCCTGGCAATCCAGGTTACAGCTTGGTCCAATGCCTGTTCCGATCTCATCGTCTCACTCATTCTTATGCTCCGGGACGGCATCCAGTCGCCTCTCCCTATTCTATTAGACGGCCCTTGATACCAATACCTCAACTGATCCCGTATAACACTCGGTTGGACGAACGCACTGTCGAATTGGTTTGGATGATGCGGAGTGATCGCATGCCTCACTGTAGAACCATGCGTTCACAAGGATATTTCCTGCTTCTGCAATTCCATGCGGCACTGTCGCAGCGCCTGGATGATGTATTTTTCAACCATGCTGGTGGAGACGCCAAGTTCCCTTGCTATCTCACCGTAGGTCATATCCCTGCCCCGATGCAACAGGAATGCGCGTCTGCAATTAGCAGGAAGCTCTTCGATGGTGTTGAAGATGAGCTGCAGCTGCTGTTGGGCGGCAGCGGTCCTTTCCGCAGACGGTACTGCGTATTCATCTTCCGGTTCGCTTCCCGGGTAGCGCGCTTCTGTTTCAAGGTACCTGCTGTGCAGCTTGGCATGGCGCAGTTGATCTATGGCAAGATTGGACGCCGTCTGAAACAGAAAGGCCTTGGCGTTGGTCAACTTCTGGGGCTCTTCGAGTCTATAGATGCGCAGAAACGCTTCCTGCGCAAGATCACGGGCATCATCTTCGTTTTTCACTTTGCCAGACAGGAAACGCACCAGCGGGGTGCCCAGCTCGTCTATCAGAGATCGCAAAAATGTCTGTTTTGTACCCATAGTAGTGGGCACGATTATACATCTGTTTGTCATGGAAAAAACGTGGCGGGGACGGGTCAAACCAGGTTGCGAAACCGAGAATCAGGTGACGGATCTGAGTAGGTTGCTCACCACCCGCTCAAGGTGCAGGAGCGAGTTGCACACGTCGACTTGATGGCAGCAGGGCGCATACTTCTTCATTTCAGCGTCGCCCACGGTCCAACTCATCTTTGGTTCGGGATTCAGCCAGATCAAGCGCTGGCACTTGTCGTAGATCTCGCGGAGGATTTCAGCCTGGGGTTCACCGTAGTTGTTGCGGCCGTCACCGAGAATGATGAGGGTGGTCTTGTTGTTGACGTCATCCATGCAATTTTTTTTGAAATCCAGCAGCATCTGGCCGTAGTCTGTAGACCCGGCGCCATAGTCCCGCATGGTCTTGGCGATGGCATCTTCGAGTGTACTGTATTCGAACAACTGGGTGACTTCACCCAGATCTGAGGAAAACGCAAAGGAACGTACCTTCGGCAGGATATCCGCAAGGCTGTAGAGAAACATGAGCAGAAATCGGGAGTAGTTGCTGACCGAACCACTGACATCGCAGATCGCCATCACCTTGGGTCGATCCACCTTGCTGGCCTTCCAGCGGATGTCAAACAGCATGCCGTCATACTGCATGTTGTGTCGCAACGTCTTGCGCACGTCGAGTTGGCCGCGCTTGAACGTCTTGCGCCGTTTGGAATGGATGGAGATCAACTTCTTGGCCATCTTGAAGACGACATCCTGAACATCCTTGAAGTTCCTCTTTTCAAGGTTGGACAGCTTGACCTTCTTAAGTAGCTCTTCGCGCAGTTGTTTGCCCGTCTCGTCGGCATGTAGAAAGAACTGCCGTTCGACGTAATCGCGGACCTGTTCCCGTAGCAGGTCGCGCGCCCTCTTGAGGCGATCGGCAAGGTTGATCTGTCTACCTCCACCCACTTTACGAAGTTCGGAGATCTCCTCCTGCAACTCCCGCAGCCCCATGTACTCCATCATCTTGCGGGTAAAGAGTCCCTTTTGGGTAAACACCACGATCTGATTGACCTCCACCGCTCGTCCCGCTTCCGCGATGGCGATGGCTAGCTCGGTCCTGTCCTCGGAGAGCAGCAGTTTTCCGAGTTCCGATTGCGGCTGCAGGCTGTCGTCCTCAGACGCCTCACCGCTTTCCGCTTCCTCCGTCCGACCGCCTTGGCCCATGCCCTGGCCACCACCTGATCCTTCGCGGCCCTCCTGCCCCGCCCCGTCCTCCGGACTGAAGTCATCCTGCTGATCCCCCAGTTCGGACGAGTCATCGGAACCGCCGCCATCGTCGTCGGATCTGAACTTGTCGAATGTGAAGAACTGATCGAAACACGAGGAGAACGCTTCCTTCTCCTCCGGGTTTTTTGAAAGCACCAGTGAAAGGGTGTTCTTCAGGAATTCCCGGTCGTCGAATCCGACGATGTCGAGGGCTGCCATGGCATCGAGGGTCTCTGCCGGGGAGACTTTGACTTCAGCGGTTCTGAGAACCTTGATAAAGTCAACGAGGGTACGATCCATGGCTGTCAGTGATGTGAGTGGGAATGCACTATTGAAGGACCACGATCAGTTTTCTTTCAAGGCTATGTTGGTCACGCTCTGGATTTCCGCCTCGAAGGACTCGATATCTTCCTGAAACTTCAGAATGACGTTGAGGGTCTGCCGGACCAGGTCCGGATCGAGCTCTTCCGAATGCAGCAGGATCAGCGTCCTGGCCCAGTCGATGGTCTCGCTGATGGCAGGCAACTTCTTCAGATCCATCTCGCGCAATTCCTGGATGAAAGTGACCAGTTGATTTCTGAGCTTCTCCGGGATTTCCGGCACGCGCGCTTGGATGATCCTACGTTCCAGGGGAACATCGGGGAATGGGATATAAAGGTGCAGACAGCGTCGTTTTAGCGCATCGCTGATCTCGCGGGTGTTATTGCTGGTGAGAAGAACAAGGGGTTTGGTGTCCGGTAACGCGTGCACCGTACCGATCTCCGGGATCGAGACCTGAAAGTCCGATAACAGTTCCAGCAGCAGAGACTCAAACTCGTGATCCGATTTGTCCACTTCATCTATCAGTAGGACACACCCCTGCTCCTCCCGTAGGGCTTTCAGCAGGGGACGGGGTTCAAGGAAGTCCTCAGAGAAGAATATGTCGCCGAATTCGTGCAGTTTCGCAACTGAGTCTCTGAGTCCTTTTGCACCTTCGAGTATATCGCTCAAAGTCTCCTTTAGGACTTGCGTGTAGAGGAGCTGTTTGCCGTATTTCCACTCGTAGATCGCCTTGGATTCATCCAGACCTTCGTAGCACTGCAGTCGGATACACGGCAGGTCCAGCACCATTGCCGTTGTCTTGGCGAGTTCAGTCTTGCCGACGCCGGGCGGACCCTCGATCAGGATCGGTTTTTCCAGATGATAGGCCAGGAAAACGGCCGTCGCGATTGGCAGGCTGCAAATGTAATGCTCATCTTCAAAATGTTGCTGGATGACTTCGACGGAACTCAGTTTATCTTCGTTCTTAATACTCACTAATAGCTTCCTTCACTTGGCTCCATTCCATCGGACAACGTTTGATTCATCTGAGATGCTTTGGGTTGCGCCCTTGGGACGATGTCTAGCACTCTCTCTGAGCGCAGACAAAGCGTTACATTATGTTAATCTCGGCTCCAATTGTACAGCCCGTGGTCGCCATTTTTTGACTGCGACTCGCGCAAAGCTGACGACACTCGGTACAGCCTGCGGCGCCTATCCGTTTCGATATCTGGTAACAATATAACAAAGGTGCGTTGGCAGCGTTGGCAAACTTGTCCGATTCGACAGGAGACACGCAGTAAACGACCGTCGGCAGTTCCGGAACACTGTGTTCAGCCGGTGTCTATTCGCTTCGGGCAGCCCCCGTCTGTCTGGCATGCTGCTGCATGACTTTGCGTTCGTCTCCCATCTGTTTCAGTCGCTCGACATCGGCAGCGTCGACTCTCATGTAGTTATCTTTCCAGCTTGTATCATCGCTCCATTCGAATGGAGTCTGCTGGAAGCTGCGCGGCTCAGAAGCCCCCTCCAGAAGGGTCAGGGCCGCCTCCACGATCTGTCTCTGCATCGGCTGATCCCAAGGCTTGCCGCACGGATTCCCCAAGGGAAAGTCCGTGAACAGGAATCTGGCAACACCGCAGTATTCGACGATGTCACGCCCGGAACCCAGGATTACCGTGCTGATTCCGTCGTCTTCAAGGGTCCGTGCGACCAGACTCACGGTCTGGTGACACACGGGTCACAAAGGCACCAGCAAAGCTACGTCCACCTGATCTTCCCGACAGCGGCGCAGAATCTCCGGTGCATCCACCTCCAGTGTGCGACGTTGACTGTAATCCGTGGGTGCGCAATGAAACTGACTGGATAACTTGCCTATTCGGCCCTCTTCCACCAGAGCCTGCAGGTGGTGGACCGGGAAAAACGAGTCCAGGTCTTCCGTATGGGTCGCCTGCTTGTCCCAGGCGAGGTCACTGTTGAACAGGTGCTCGGGCGGATTTTGCATCGATCCCGAACAGACTTTCTTCGGTCCCTGCCGGCTGTCATCTATCGGCATCGCAGTGGTGATCAGCGTGAGGGTCGCTTGTGACAGTGGTTTTGCGAGCCGAGCAAAAGGCACAGACTCGAAGCTAGCCCAGCGATAGGGCCGTTCATAACCCTGTGCCGCGTAATATGCCCGTGATCTCTCCATGTATTGAACCGGTGGACTGCTCATGGGGTGGCCTCATTGCTGATCGATGCACCGGATAGTAGCAGGAGAAGAGGCCAGCAAGCTAGTATTTGTAGGTTTCCACTTTGAACGGTCCTTCGACCCCCACATTGATGTAGTCAGCCTGTTCCTGGGTCAGTCTAGTCACGACACCACCGAAGCCGGCCACCATGTATGTCGCCACCTCTTCATCGAGGGCCTTTGGCAGCACCTCCACTGTGATCGGCGGGCGTTGGTCCGGGTCATGGCTTGCCCAGGCCCTCTCAAAGAGATACATCTGCGCCAGTATCTGGTTAGCGAATGAACCATCCATGATGCGTGAAGGGTGTCCGGTGGCGTTACCGAGGTTCACCAGTCGTCCCTCTGATAGCAGAATCAGGTAGTCGTGCCGGTTTTCCACCGGGTCGCTGCGGTAGATCTGGTGGACCTGTGGTTTTACCTCTTCCCATTGCCAGTTATCGCGCATGAACTGAGTGTCGATCTCCGTATCGAAATGGCCGATATTACAGACTACCGCCCCGGCCTTGATGGACGTGAGCAGATTGCTATCGCACACGTTCGTATTCCCGGTACAGGTGACCAGCAAATCGGTTGCTGCCATCAGCTCCACGTTAACATCCTCTAATCTGCCGTTGTTGACGCCATCCCGGTAAGGCGACACCACCTCAAAACCATCCATGCACGCCTGCATCGCACAGATCGGATCGATCTCCACCACGCGCACGATCATGCCCTCCTGCCTCAGACTCTGGGATGATCCTTTGCCTACATCACCGTACCCGATTACCAGGGCTTTCTTACCTGCCATCAGCATATCGGTACCACGCTTGATGGCGTCGTTGAGACTGTGCCTGCAACCGTACTTATTATCGTTCTTGGACTTGGTGACTGAATCGTTGACGTTGATTGCCGGCACTTTCAGTTCATCTTGCTCCAACATTTCCATTAAGCGGTGCACGCCGGTGGTGGTTTCTTCCGTGATACCGTGAATGTCGTCAAGCAGTTCGGGATACTTTTCGTGCACCATGGCGGTCAAGTCGCCGCCATCATCGAGGATCATATTGGCCTGCCAGGGTTTGCCATCTTTGAGGATCGTCTGTTCGATACACCAGAAGAACTCCTCTTCCGTCTCTCCCTTCCATGCATATACGGCAGTTCCCGCAGCTGCGATCGCTGCGGCAGCGTGATCCTGGGTTGAGAATATGTTGCAGGACGACCAGCGTACCTCCGCACCGAGGGCCTGCAGCGTTTCAATGAGCACTGCAGTCTGGATGGTCATGTGGATGCAGCCGAGGATCTTTGCGCCTTCGAGGGGCTTTGCTGATGCATATTTCCGTTTGACCGACATCAGTGCTGGCATTTCCGATTCGGCGATGCTGATCTCTTTGCGGCCATACTCAGCCAAGCTCATGTCTGCTACTTTGTAATCTTGTTTACTCATGTTTGCTCCTTTGCGTGAAATCAGCGTTAGCTGTCGTTGTGGTGAGTCATTGTGGGTTGGGTGTCAGTCATTGTGGGTTGGGTGCCGGTCATGTGGCTGCAGGTCATTGTGGCTTGACCGTCAGTCGGTCTGAGTTGAGGTCAGCTGAAGATCGGTTGTGAAACAACCGCATCTGTATTTGAAAGCCATTCCTGAGACCGAGATAAACGCTTTGACCGCGCGACAGACAAGCATTGTCAGCCCAGTTATCCAAGTCGTCGGGGTCAAATCCCAGCCAAATATCTCCGCAGCTATCTCGAGTCCAGTCCTGATTGTGGCTGCACAGATCGATGACGCTGAAACAACCGCCTTCGTTCAGCAGCAGCTGTGCCTGTTTGAATACTTCGGCGGGAGAGGCCAGGTGGTGCAGGACCATATTCAGCACCAACAGGTCCACCTTGATTTCCCGCTGCAGTGCGAGATCCAGTTCCCCCTGCAGGAATTCCACGTTGCGCAGATTTTCAGCAGCGACGCTTTGGCGTGCCTTTTCCAGCATCTCCGCAGAATTGTCGAGGGCAATCACGCGATCGAACAGGTTCCCTAGGTAGAGCAGCAGATCGCCGTCGCCCGGCCCAACTTCCATGACGGTCGCATCCCGCGGCAGCTTTTCATTGCCGATCAGATCCTGTGCACCTTGTGAATACTGTGAGAAGTTGGCGATCAGATCCTGATTCTGCTTGAATTTGTCGGCATTTTTCTGGAAGAACAGCATCGAGTGCGCCGCACGCTCCTTCTGGACGTTCACGAGAGCCTCTTGAATCCCTTCGGGCAGCGTGATTCGGTCGACCGATTCAAATAGGCTCTGCTGTAGTCTGCCCAGCGGATTCTCCGCAGCTATTAGGGATCTTCGATAGAAGATGGAATTTCCCTCTCGGCGAGTCTCCAGAAGCCCGGCAGCAGTGAGGATCTTCAAATGGTGACTCATGCCCGGTTGCGGTACGCTGAATACGCGGCCCAATTCCAGCACACCGAACGATTCCATACTCAGAACGCACAGGATATTCAGGCGTAACGGATCTGCGCTTGCCTTGCAGAACGCGAGGAGGCGCTCTGCCGTTACGGGTCTGTGCTGAGTGACTTTGTCGAGTCCGATGGACAAAGGCCTTCCTCACTCTATATCAACATATTTTGATATACTAGCAGACGGTCGTTGAGAGTCAACCTATATCTAAATAATTTGATATAGCTTGGCAGCTAGATGGCCGGGAGCACGGCAGCTAATCGGAGGTGAGATAGGTCAATCGCTGCCGATCCTTCCTGGTCATCTTTCGTACAACCAGCTCATAGGAGTCTTCGATCATCGATACGACCTTTGCCTCGTCGATGCTGCCATCCAGCGTAACGGTGTTCCAGTGCTGTTTATTCATATGATACCCCGGGCGCACCGCGGCATATTGCTCACGCAGAAACAGCGCGTAGGAGGGGTCGCATTTTAGGTTGATGCGAACCGGCTCTTCGTTCCAGGAGACCAAAGCGAACATCTTGAGGGCCAGTATCTTGTAGACCAGGGCAGCCGGTCCAAACGGCATCTCCTCAACGACGCCCGGCATATCCCGCAGCATGGTTCGAAGCGAGTCGAGTTTCAACAGTGCAGCTCCAACGGTGATTGTTGCTATACTCTTCTATTCCATAACCAGTTTCAAACGACCCCATGCCAGGCTCAATCAACCAGATGCAGATGGTCTACAATCCGGAAGAGGACAGGATTCTGTTCCGGGTGAACTCCACCGACCACAAGGAGTTCCGCTTCTGGGTGACGAGAAGATTTACCCACCTGCTGCTCAAGGTTCTGGCCGATCATCTAGTAAGCGATCCTGACATTTCGTTGCAGGGGACAGTTGCTGCGAAACAGGCGGTCATGGACTTCAAGAAAGAGAAGGCGATGGATAGCGCTAACTTTCAGCAGTCTTTCCAGGAAGATGAGGCCGAGTTTCCGTTGGGAAGGGACACTCAGCTTGCCTACAAGATCACCAGCAACAAGGTGGGTGACAACCTTCAGCTCGGAATTCACCCAAAGACTGCACAGGGCATCAACATGGTTATCAATCGGGATATCAACACGACTATGACGCAGTTACTTCTCGATTCTGCTGGTAAAGCCGGCTGGAACCTGGGCGTTGCCAAGCGTGAAGAGCCAACAGTTCAAGCCGCACCCCAGCAGGACGATCCCATCATTAACTGAGTCGGGCCAGACTGAGTTAAAGTGTTACTGTAAGGACCAGGTTCTTACGGTCTTCCATATTGATTCCATATTATCTCCATTGTGATCGTCTAGACTGACAGATAAGTTGGGAGGCCCTGATGATGAACTCGAGAGAATTAACAAAGGCAGAAGCTGCCCTTCTCTGCTCCTCGCTGCTGAGTATTGTGATTGTAATTGGATATCAGTTCATCTAAGTAGTCTCCACTAACCACTATTCAATGTGGTGGGTCCTAACATCTCCCCTCCCCCAGGGTGTTAGGACCTTTTTTTGTCTGTCTATATGTCTATCCAGTGGCTGCAGACCGCTCATCTAGCGGTCTGTAGAGGGGTAGAGAGACGCGGACCGATACGCCTTTACCATTCAGGAGATTGGAAGCACTAACGTTTCCACCATGGTGCTGGGCAATCACCCGCACCACGTACAAACCCATACCGAAATGCAGACGATTGTCCAGATGCGCCGATCTGACGGAGACCATCGAGTCAAATATGTTGTTAAACATGTCGGTAGGAATGGACGGCCCCTGATTTGTCACAAACAGTGTCAAATTGTAACTGTCTTTGCTGAGACCGATGACGATCTTACTGTCCGGATCGTTGAAATCCACCGCATTGTCGACCAGTTTATCCAACAGTTGCTCTATGCGGTAATCGGAAACTCTGGCCAGCACCTCATAGTTGGTACCACTGTATTCGAAGATCTGATTAGGATGCGTAGTACGGCAGTTGACGATGTAGCTCTGTACCAGCTTCTGAAGATCCACCAGTTCCAACTCCTCTGACTCCAGCGCCTCTTCCAGATTGGCGGCATCCGCCAGGTTCTGGATGATCAGACCGATCCGCATTACGCCGCGTTTGGCGCTCTCCAGATACTTGCGTCTGGCTGAATCCGAGCTTTCACTCTCCAGATTCTGTAGGGATGTACTCAGGGTGTTGAGTGGATTGTTGATCTCGTGCCTGAGGGTGCGCGGCATATTCTCGAGAAACTGCGTGTGCTGGTGGAGTTTTGACAACATGGCAGAGATGCTGCGGGCCAGATCTCCAATCTCATCACCGGAACCGGTTTCACTCTTGAGCTCGTTGGTTTGCAGGCGCCCGAAGGCATCGATGGCATTGGTCGTTTCCGCACCGAGTTTGCGAATCCGCCTCGCCAGCGTAACGGAGAAGGCGAGGATCAGGATTACGAATATAATCAGGTAGGAAACTGAGAAACTGATGATTCTCTGCAATGCCTCCTTCCTTAGCTGCAGTATCCTTTCCGTATTCTGTTTCAGAACCACCGTGCCGATGATTTCACTCTCTGCGATGATGGGGTGGGCCGCGATGATCGTCTCACCCTCCTGCTCATCGTAGCGGTGCTGAAAACTGGGCTTACCCTTCAGTGAGTCCTTGATAACCAGATCTTCGGATCCCTGAATATCTGCCAGCCGAGCGGTTTCGACTGCGCTGTAGATCGAGTCGAGCAAGAAACGGATCATGGCATACCAGGCATCGGTCCAGCTGGCTTCATCGTCTTCCGGCGGTATGATCTGATCCGCGTTATAGCTCCCCACCTCTGCCCGGACCCGCCCCTGAACGTCGATAACCTGAATACTTGCGCCGGAATAGCCGAGCCCCTCCACAATGCGCAAGACCTCCGGCGACTTCAGTACAATCAGTCTAAAGGCCTCCCTGCCCGCACTGGGCAGCGCTGCGGCAATCGACTTGATCTCCCTTTCATCCACATCGTCGACGTCGATTACCGCCAGGCCAAAATGAGGTTGGTAACTCAACATGTCCAACGGCACCCTGAACTCAATCACATAGCCGCCAGCCACCTCCGCCATAAAGCCCTGAATTCGGTTTTCGGCATCACCCGAAACTGCGTGCCGCCACTCCTCGTCCATGGCATAAGCAGTGCTTACGCCAGGTGCAGCCATGGTGATGACCAACTTCTCGATATTGCCCCCCTCACCGGTAAACGTCAGGCGGATATGGTCGCTCAAGTCCAGCCTAAGAATGTCGCGATCCCTGTAGACGATGATTTCATCATCTACCTTCACAAGGGCATATATCTGATCGTTGTGTTCCCCCAGAACCAGTTTGAAGCTGCTCTGCAGACCTACCTCGTCGGCAATTTCCGTGGCACGAAAGGTAACCGCATGCTCGATGATGGTTTCCCAGTCACTGTCCTTACCATCGATTCTGATCGGATTCTCGAGGGGGTGCGCCTGCAAATTCTGATAGCCCTCAGGAGAAATAGGGAGATCGTAGAACAGATCTTTGCGGCCATTGAGGAGGGTAGAAATGCCCTCGGCGGTAAGCAACTGAGCGTGAGACTGGCTTTCAACAAGAAACGCCTCCATCTCGCTCAGGTATCGATAGCTGAACCACGGTATGACGAGAAGAGCCAGGCTCATCAAGATGAACAGCTTGGTGCCTAATCTTGGCCCGTTTACACTAGCATCCACTTTTTAGCCCATTGCTGGTTCACTTCAGTGACCATCGATAGCCAAATCCATACTCGCTCTTGATGCAGTCGAAACTGGGATCGATGCTTTCAAACTTTTTACGAATGTTGCGCATATGGGTGTTGATCGTGTTGTTGGTGACCAAGCTCTGCATGGTTGCGTTCATCAACGTCTCGTAGGAAACGGCGTGGCCCGGCACGCGTACCAGCTTAGCCAGCATACGAAATTCCGTACCGGAAAGGTTAATGGGCTGATTCTGCCACGAGACCAGCAGCGCCTCCTGGTCGAGTGACAGGTCACCCACCAACTTTGCCGCTGTGTTGCCGGCGGTGGACTGTCCCCTGGCTTCATTGATCCTGAGTAGCGAGCTTATTCTTTCGGCCAGGTAATCAAGAGAGATCGGTTTCGGCAGATAATCCCACGCACCCAGGCGTAAACCGCTGATCTTATCTATCTCATCGATCCTCTCCGTCAGGAAGATGACTGGCAGCGAAGGGGATTTGATCAACAGATCACGACAGATTTCAAATCCTGCATCCACCTCATCCCCCAAGATGATGTCCAGAATGACGAGGTCGGGGAGTTCGTTTTCGAAGCCCTCGAGGGCCTCCAATCTGTTACTGTATGCGGTAACCGAATAACCTTTCTTGATGATAGCGTCCACATAATTGCCTCGTTGGTCGGGATCGTCTTCGACAATTGCGATGGTCTTCGCCATGTGGTCTCCTTAACACACCTACGTTAACGGTGTTGCTGCAGCTGTATTTTACGACAAGATGACGTCTCTGTGACTCCTTTCCTGTCACAGCGGAAGCGCTTTACAACTGAAAATGCTGTAATTCCATCCAATTGTTCTCTTTTTGTGTCGCCGTGTCCTGGTTTTCACATTTTCTGCAGAGTTGTTCACCGAACTTTCATTTTCCCTCAATCGATCGTTAGGATTTCTGAGTTTTAATATAAGTGAGAAGTAGTAGTTTCAACGAAGAGTTGGTTATGAAAGTCTTCATACCCCTAACAGACCAGATGCTAGGCAATAATAACGCTATTGTGCAGGCAAAGATGGTCCCGTTCAGCCCTGAATTCCTTAGACCTCAACCCGCGCGTCAGGTTGAGGGCCGTAAACCTGCGAATTGGATCTCGAAATCGGACTGTGAGTCCGCACGAAGACGGCTACGAGCAAGCAGTAACGCCTAGGCAGCTTCCCAATCCCAACCAATATCACGTCTTATCACCAATCAACGACAGTTCCTGTCTTTCTGGAATTGATGTGGCAGCACCACGTCGCGTGACGCAGACTGCCGCCGCCTTGCAAGCTGTCGTCAAACAGCTGGCAATATCCTCGTCTCGCAAGAGCTCAGCCAGAAGGTACCCCGTAAACGTATCACCAGCACCAGTGGTATCTGCGGCATCGACGACGTATGCAGGCTGATGAATGGTTCCTCCCTGATCGGCAAAGAATGCCCCTTTCTCTCCCAGTGTCAGGGTCACCGCAGATGCCGGATAGCTTTCTAGCAGCGTCTCTATCATCTTGTCAGGTTCGCTCTCCCCTGACAGGGCCTCACCTTCTACTTCGTTGACTATGAAGATATCGATGGTTTCAAGCGGGTAGTCGAGCACCTGCTCGGTGATGGGGGCAGCGTTAAATGCGATCTTCAACCCTTTGGCCTTAGCTCGCTCGAGAAGCTCCGGCATGCAACTGATCTCATTCTGAACCAACAGGTAATCGCCCTTCTCTCCGTGGGCAAGCACCGTATCGACATCATCTACTGTAATAGATCTGTTAGCACCACCGAATAGAACGATTGCATTCTGTCCGTCTGGCGTAACCTGAATGTTGGCGTGCCCACTTGGCACTCCGACGATCTCTGTGAGTCTGGTGTCGACGCCCGCTTCTGTCATGATCTCCTTTAACCAGCTACCTTCGCTACCCACTTTACCTGCATGCCACACGGTCGCACCGGCTTTCGCCAACGCTAACGACTGATTCAATCCTTTGCCTCCCGGATGCTGCTGGTAATCCATACACGGAAGAGTTTCCCCGGGCTTAACAAAGTAAGGTACCTGATAGACGTTATCGATGCAGAGGGATCCGAAGTTTATGACTTTCATAACTGACTCTCGAGCATGCCAAATACAGCCAGCCGGTCTGCGGCAACACTGTGCCATACACAACTGGCTAACCTGACAACTGTACTCCTGCAACAGGAAAAATGACAATCACCGGCGCATAAACGTCGACACCCGGGAGGGGCAAAGTCCTCGAAGTTAAGGTGTACTTATGGCGGGCGGGTCTGGGGATGGCCTGACAGCCACAGCTTCCGCTCTTGGACTTCAGAACTTGGAATGACAAGCTGAATGACTTGGGGCGTCTCAAATTGGTCGGGGTGAGAGGATTTGAACCTCCGGCCCCTGCCTCCCGAA
>CEQE01009676.1_pt1 | contig 51734 bp, 52 predicted proteins | sample 356201 | NCBI WGS metagenome assembly CEQE01 (sample SAMEA2619970, study PRJEB7988) | marine metagenome | biome: marine biome (ENVO:00000447); feature: mesopelagic zone (ENVO:00000213) & marine oxygen minimum zone (ENVO:01000065); material: "saline water (ENVO:00002010), including plankton...
CTTCGGCCGACAACGGCATCGTCGTCACCATGGTCGACGGCATGGACCGCGACGGCCTCCGCGACCTGGCAGCAGCAGTGCGCGACCGCGACGGAGTACGGGCCGTGGTGCTGGGCACGTCGCCCGACGGAGGCGGGGCAGCCCTGGTGGCAGCCGTTGCCCCCGACAGCGGCCTCGACGCAGGTGCGCTGGTAGCCGACGCAGCCAGGACGATCGACGGTGGTGGACGCCCGAGCCCAGACCTCACCGTTGTCGGCGGCAGGTCCCCCGAGAACCTTCCCGAGGCACTCGAACAGGCACGGGCAGCAGCCCTGGCCGGCTAGGCCCGCGGCGCAGTCGTGCGGGCGATCGGCCTCGACCTTGGAACGAAGCGGATCGGCGTGGCCGTCAGCGACAGTGACGGCCGGCTGGCAATGCCCATCGAGGTTCTGGAACGCACCGGCGACAGGGAGGGCGAACACCGCGCTGTGGCAGCCCTCGTCGCCGAATGGGAGGCCGAGGTCGTGGTTGTCGGCGTGCCCTACTCTCTCGACGGCTCAATCGGCCCGATGGCCAGGACCATGATCGCCGAAGCCGACCGGTTGGCAGCGCTGCTCACCGTGCCGGTCCAGACACACGATGAGCGCCTCACCACGGTCACCGCCGACCGCCAACTTCGCGAACAGGACATGCGCGGAGAGGATCGCCGCAAGGTTGTCGACAAGGTGGCCGCCTCGGTGATGCTCCAGGCATGGCTCGATGGCCGGTCAGGGGAGCAGTCCCCGTGAGCGACGACACCCCTGTCACCCCCGACGCACCTGACGGGACCGGCAGCGACCACCTCGACCTGCACTCCGAACCCGGGTTCGCGGAGACCCGACCGGTCGAGAAGGTGCCCGCGTGGGAGGCCGACCCGCCCGGTCCAGAGCCCGACGATGCCATCGTCACGACGCGCCCCCTTCCGACCGATGAACCCAGCCCCGATGTCACATGGGTGCGCCACCGTCCGCTGCTGGGGCCCATTCCCAGGTGGGGAGGAGTGGTCGCCGTGGTGCTGCTCGGAGCGGCTGTCGCCTTCAGCGGGTTCCGCGGCTGGGTCGACAGCCAGCTTCGCCCCAGCGCACCGCCCGGCGACGAGGTCGAGCTGACCATCCAGGAAGGCTGGTCGACCAACGACGTCGCGGTGGCCCTTGGCGATGCCGGCGTGATCGACCATCCTGCAATGTTCCGCCAGTGGATGCGGTGTCCCTCTGGACTGCAGTGGCTCATCGACTGCTCGGCCGGCACCGAGTACTCGTTCCAGGCGGGCGACTACGTGCTCCGGGAACACCTCTCATTTGACGACACCGTTGCGCTGCTGGAAGAGGGTCCCCTGCCCGAAGAGGTTGTCCGCATCACGATCCCCGAGGGCCTGACCCTCAACCAGATGGTGAACCGGGTGGTCCGCAGAATGCCCACCTTCGACGAGGCCCAGATGCGTGCCGCCCTCGCCAGCGACCGCCTCATCTGGGAGCACTATCCCGGTGAGCTGCCGTTCCTTCTGGTTGAGGGCCTGCTGTTCCCGGACACCTACCAGCTCGACGATGCCACGATCACCGACGAACTGGGGCTGCTGATCCGCATGCACAATCAGTTCCTGGCGGTCGTGGACGAACTCAACCTGGAGCAGCGTTCGGTGGACCTGGGCCTCACCCCGTACGACACCGTCATCCTGGCCTCGCTCATCGAGGAGGAGGCCCTGCTCGACGGGGACCGGGCCAAGATCAGCCGGGTCATCCACAACAGGTTGAACCTGGGTTGGACGCTCGGAATCGACGCCAGCACCCGGTACGCCGTTGCCAAGACAGCGGGCGAACCCCTCACCGCCGAGGACCTCGCCACCGAGTCCATGTGGAATACGAGGGTCGTGGTCGGCCTTCCGCCCACGCCCATCGCCGCCCCCGGCCGGGCGTCCCTCGAGGCCGCCCTGGCACCGGCCGACGGTTCCTGGCTCTACTACGTGCGTACCGACGAGAACGACGTCGTGGGGGCCCACACGTTTGCCGAGACCGCCGACGAGTTCGAGGCTGCCCGCCGGGTATGTGTGGAAAAGGACCTTGGCTGTGGCTGACACATCAAGGTCCCGTACCCGCATGGCGGCGGTCATCGGCTCACCGGTCGCGCACTCGCTGTCTCCGGCGATCATGAACGCGGCGTTCGCTGCAGCCGACCTGGACTGGACGTTCATTGCACACGAGGTGGCCGAGGGCGACACCAGACGGGCACTCGACTGGGCCCGCAGCGAGGGCCTCGTGGGCCTCTCGGTGACGATGCCGCACAAGGCGGCCGCTGCCGCAGCAGTTGACGAACTGGGCGACGTTGCCGGGCGCCTCAACGCCGTGAACTGCGTCGTCGTCGACGGACAACGCCTCGTGGGCCACAACACCGATGGCGGTGGATTCATCGACGGCCTTTCCCACGATGCCGGCTTTGACCCCGCAGGTCGCAGGATCGTCGTCCTCGGGGCTGGTGGTGCAGCCAGGGCCGTCGTGCACGCCCTGGCTGTCGCCGGAGCATCAGACGTGGCAGTGGTCAACCGGACACCAGCCAGGGCAGAGGTGGCCGCCGGCCTCGCCGACGGGGTCGGGCGGGTGGCCGACACCGGTGCGGTGGCTGGCGCCGACCTGGTTGTCAACGCGACGCCGCTGGGCATGGGTGAAGGTGGCTCGACCATGCCCGTCGACCCCGACCTCCTGAACCCGGGCCAGGTTGCCGTTGACCTCATCTACCACCCCCTCGCCACACCATGGGTGGTGGCACTACGCGAACGCGGGATCGAGGCCCACGGAGGCCTCTCGATGCTCATCTTCCAGGCTGCGCTGGCCTTCACCCACTGGACGGGTGGGGAGGCACCGGTTGCGGCAATGGAACAGGCTGCGCGGGCCGAGTTGGCCGCCCGCGCAGCCGGCTGAACCCCTGCAATCCCCGTGGATCCGGCCCAGGCCGTGGCCCTGGCATGGATGACCCTCTGGATCGTGGCCCTGTCGATTGTGGACCTGCACGGCCGGCGCCTACCGGACCCGATGGTCGCCATCCTCCTGGCGGGTCTCGTGTTCCTCGACGCAGCCGCGGCCGTCTCAGGTGGGCGCCCCGGGAGCCTGTTGTGGGCCTGTGCCGGCGCTCTCGCGTACGGCGGCCTGCTGTTCACGGTCCGGGAACTCGCCCCATCGGGCCTCGGCGGTGGCGACGTGAAGTTGGCCGTTCCCCTGGGATGGCAGATCGGCTTCGCTGCGGGAGGCGGGTTTCCCACAGCGGTCCTCACTGCGCTGGTGCTCGCATGCCTGTTCGCCCTGGTGTGGCAGGTTCTCGGTCGGCTCCGCGGGCACGGGTGGCCCCAGACGCTGGCATTCGGTCCGTGGCTGGGGGCCGCAGCGGTCATTGTCGTTTCCATCACCTGAAGCGGAATTCGCCCGAGCCGGGGGGTCGGCATCAGTAGCCTGTCGTGATGGCAACCGACCACAACGCCCCGGGTGGGCCCCACCTGGCGCTGGTGGGCCTCATGGGAGCCGGAAAGAGCGAGGTCGGCGCAGCCGTGGCCCAGCGCCGGAGCCTCCGCCACCTGGACCTCGACGTGCTGGTGACCGGCCGCGAGGGTCGTTCAGTCGGCGTGCTGTTCGAGGAACTGGGCGAGTCCGGCTTTCGGGACTGTGAGCAGGCAGCGCTGGCAGACGTGCTGTCGTTGGTGCAACCCGTGGTGCTGTCCACCGGCGGAGGAGTGCTCGAACGCCTGCCAAACAGGGAACTTCTGTCCGAGCGGGCCACGGTCGTCTGGCTGAGGGCCCGGCCGGAGACACTCGCCGAGCGGGTCGGCGACGGTGTCGGCAGACCCCTCCTCCAGACAGGCAACCCGGCCGAGGTGCTCGCAGAGCTGTCGACCCGGCGCGGCCCCGACTACGAGGCCGCAGCCGACCACGTGGTCGACACCGACGACATGACCGTCGACGAGGTGGCCGACTCCGTCGTAGCCGCACTGCCGGACCCGGTGACCACATGATCACCGTCGACGTACCGCTGCCCGGCGGACGCTCCTACCCGGTTGTGATCGGTCCAGCGGCCGTCGACGCCATGTCGACCGTGCTCCCAGCCACGTCGCGTGTCGCCGTCGTCACCCAGAAGGAAATCGGGGTGGAGATCGAGACCGCCGGCGGACAGCGCGTATTCACCATCCCCGACGGAGAGTCTGCCAAGACCCTCTCCACGATCGAGGACCTGTGCAGCGGCTTCGCCTCATGGGGCCTCACGAGGGGCGATCTGGTCATTGGCGTCGGAGGGGGAGTGGTTACCGACGTGGCCGGATTCGCCGCAGCCAGCTACCACCGGGGCATACCCGTGGCCCACGTGGCCACAACCCTGCTGGCCCAGATCGACGCAGCCATCGGCGGCAAGACGGGCGTCAACCTGCCCGAGGGCAAGAACCTGGTGGGGGCGTTCTGGCAGCCGGTAGCCGTGTTCTGCGACACTGACACCCTGGTGACCCTCCCCGAGCGCGAGGTGCGTTGCGGCAGGGGTGAGATGGCCAAGTACCACTTCCTCGGTGGCGAGGACATCGAAGGCCTCGACATCGCTGAACAGGTTGCCAGATGTGTGGAGATCAAGGCCCGGGTGGTGGCCGCCGACGAACGCGAGTCCGGCCACCGGGCGGTGCTCAACTACGGGCACACCCTCGCCCACGCCATAGAGACCACCGGTCGCTACGACATGCGCCACGGCGAGGCCGTGGCCGTGGGCCTGGTGTACGCAGCGGAGCTGGCAGCGGCACTCGGCCGCATAGACACCGACAGGGTCGCAGAACACCGCCGCATCGTCGGCCACTACGACCTGCCGTCGGCACTTCCCGCCGGAGCCGACGACGACGAACTTCTGGCGGCAATGGGTCGCGACAAGAAGGCACTCGACGGCCTGACCTTCGTGCTGGACGGCCCCAACGGGGTTGAGCCGGTCCACGGAGTTGCCTCCGACCTTGTAGGAAAGACCCTGGACACGGTGAGATGAACCCTGGGAACGAGAGGAACCGCCAACCATGAGCACACAGACCGTGATGGTCCTGTCGGGCCCCAACCTGAACCTGCTCGGCGAGCGGGAACCCGAGGTGTATGGCGCTGATACCCTCGACGACCACCTGGCCGTGGCAACCGAGGCGGCCACAGCCCACGGCCTGGCTGTCGAGCACCTGCAGTCGAACCACGAGGGTGAGCTGGTCGACGCAATCCACTCAGCCCGTACCAGCTGCGCTGCGATCGTCATCAACCCCGGTGCCTTCACCCACTACGCATGGGCAATCCACGATGCCCTCGCCGCCTTCGACGGTCCGGTCATCGAGGTGCACCTGTCCAACCCGGCAGCCCGCGAGCCGTGGCGCCACACCTCGGTCGTGGCACCCGTGGCCGCCGGCACCATCGCCGGGTTCGGAAGCGACGGCTACCGCCTGGCAATGGATGCCGTGGCGGCCCTGCTGGCTTCAGCCTGAGCAACCGGTGGCGACGCCTGTGCTCCCGCCCATGGAGGTGGGGCTGCGCCTGGGCCGGCTCCGGGCCAGCCTGGATGACGCCGGCTGCGGCGCACTGCTCGTCACCTCCACCACCAACATCGGATACCTCACAGGGTTTACCGGCTCGGCCGGGATGCTCCTGGTGGATGCGGACCGGGCCGTGCTGGTAACCGACGGCCGCTACCGCGACCAGGCACCGAGGGAGGTCACCGCCGCATGTAGCGAGGTTGAGGTGGAGGTGGCGGTCGACGGACGCCAGAAGCTGCTGAGCGGCCTCACCGCCGGTATCACCAGCCTTGGCCTCGAAGCCGGTTCCATCACATGGGCACAGCAGCGCAGGTTCGTCGACTGGTTCAACGGAACAACCCTTGCCGCCACCGACGGACTCGTCGAGACCCTGCGCGAGGTCAAGGACGAAGGAGAGCTTGCCCGCATCTCAGCCGCCGCTGCGATAGCCGACGGTGCACTCGCCGAGGTCTGCCCGATGCTTGACACAGGACCAACCGAGAGGCAGGTCGCCTCAGCGTTGGACAACGCCATGCGGGACCTCGGTGCATCCGACAGGGCCTTTGAGACCATCGTGGTGGCAGGACCCAACAGCGCCCACCCCCATGCCCGCCCCGGCGACAGGACCATCGCCCACGGAGACCTCGTGGTCTGCGACCTGGGCGCCATCGTCGACGGCTACCACTCCGACATGACCCGTTCCACCCGTATCGGTGGAACAGGTGACGGCCGCGAGGCCGAAATGCTCACTGCGGTGCTTGCGGCACAGAAGGCAGGCATCGCAGCCATTGCCGACGGCGTGGCAGCTGCCGCAGTAGACACCGCATGCCGTGACGTCCTCACAGAGGCCGGCCTCGGGGACGCATTCACACATGGAGCCGGTCACGGCGTGGGTCTCGACATCCACGAGGGGCCGGCCCTGTCGGGAATGTCCACTGCTACCCTTCGCAGCGGCCAGGTGGTCACCGTCGAACCGGGCGCCTACATCGCCGGAGTCGGCGGCGTCCGCTGGGAGGACACGGTGGTCGTGGAGGGTGGCGGCTGCCGACGCCTCACCATGTCGCCGAGTGCCACCTGAGACGCAACACCACCCACCACACCCCGACAGCGAGACCAGAACATGCCGATCATCACCACCAACGACCTCAAGAACGGGATGACCCTCGAGCTCGACAACACCCTGTTCTCAGTGGTCGAGTTCCAGCACGTAAAGCCCGGCAAGGGCCACGCCTTCGTACGCACCACCCTAAAGAACTCCCGCACAGGAGCCGTCATCGACCGCACCTTCCGCGCCGGCGAGAAGGTCGAGCGGGCGATCATCGACAAGCGGGCCATGCAGTTCCTCTACCGCGACGGCACCGACTACGTGTTCATGGATGCCGAGACCTACGACCAGCTGACCGTCAGCCCCGAGACGCTGGGCGAGGCATCTGACTACCTCGTCGAGCAGAACACGGCAATGCTCCTGATGTACGGCGAGGACGTGATCGGTGTCGACCTCCCGGCATCCGTTGAACTGACCATCACCGAAACCGAGCCGGGCCTGCAGGGCGACCGCGTATCCGGTGCACGCAAGCCCGCAACCCTTGAGACAGGCCTCGTCGTCTCCGTACCCCTGTTCATCGAAAAGGGCGAACAGGTCAAGGTCGACACCCGCACCGGCGAATACCTCAGCAGGGTCTGAGCCGGGCAGGCAGCAGCACCCACCAGACCATGTCGCACAGGCCCGGAGATGCAATCGGCTCACGACGTGAGGCCCGGGAGACCGCTCTCGGCCTGCTCTACGCCGCCCACGCGCGGGGAGTGGACCCACTGGAGGTACTTGCCGAACAACCCGTCCCACCCGAGCCCTACACCGTCCAACTGGTGGAGGGAGTTGCCGGCAACATCCAGGAACTCGACGACCTGATCGGCAGCTACTCCGAGGGATGGAGCACTGGGCGCATGCCCGCAATAGACCTCGTGCTCATCCGCATGGCTGTCTACGAGCTTGCCCACCAACCCGAGGTGCCGACCTCGGCGGTGCTGTCCGAACTCGTGGAGCTGGTGGGCGAGTACTCCACCGAGAAGTCCGGAAAGTTCGTAAACGGGGTCGTAGCGCGAATCGCCGAGGAACTCCGGCCCGCTGGCTGATCCCACCTGTTCGACAGCAACACCGTTCCGACCGCGGCGCCGCCGCAATGGCCGGAGAAGGCCGGGAGTTGGTCGGTCGAGGTCGGCGCCAGTGTCGGGTTTCGACGAGCGAGCGTGGTCTGCGAGGGAGCGGAGCCCGGCGATGGCGACGACCGGGAGGACGGTGCGCGCGACCGTAGCGCCCGCGGGTAGGGTCTGTTCTCGACCGTGAAGCGGGTCCCGTGAGGCCCGGACGGATCGAGGAGACAGGTCAATGGCCGAGAGAGAACGCAGTCAGACGCCCCCGTTCGGGGGCGTTTTTGTCGCCCATGCACGGATCATGACCGCCGACGACATGGGTCGTGCGATCCTGCGGATGGCGCACGAGATCATCGAACGCAATCACGGCCTCGACGGTCTTGTAGTGGTCGGCCTGCAGACGGGTGGAGTGCCGGTGGCTGAGCGCCTCGTAGAGGCCCTCGAGGACATTGAGGGAACCAGGCCGCCGCTGGGCTGTCTCGACGTGGCCCTGTACCGCGACGACATCGGTATCCGACCGGTTGTGCCGGAGGCCGCAACCGAACTTCCGGCCGACATCGACAACAGCCTGGTCGTGCTCGTCGACGACGTCTTGTTCACCGGTCGCACGATCCGGGCGGCGATGGATGCCGTCTGCGACTACGGGAGACCCCGGTCGGTCCAGTTGGCGGTGATGATCGACCGTGGACACCGGGAGTTGCCGATCAGGCCCGACTACGTCGGCAAGAACCTTCCAACCCGGCGGGACGAGGTCGTCGATGTCCATCCGCTGGGTGTCGACCTGGGGTCGGTGGAGAAGTGAGCACAGCAGTTGCAGGCCGGAGGCACCTGTTGGGTATCGACGGGATGTCCCGTGACGACATCGCGGGGATCCTGGACCTGACCGACACGTTCGCCGAGGTCGCCAGGCGTCCGATTCCGAAGGTTCCGGCCCTGCGTGGGCGAACGGTGGCATCGTTGTTCTTCGAGGACTCGACGCGGACGCGGATGTCCTTTGAGACTGCTGCCAGGCGGTTGTCGGCCGACACCATGACCTTTACTGCGGGTTCATCGTCGCTGAGCAAGGGTGAGAGCCTTCGGGACACGGTCGAGGTGATCGGTTCGTACGGCGCGGACGCCATCGTGGTTCGCCACGCAATGGCCGGTACCGCCCACAGGTTGGTGGACTGGACCGATGCATGTGTGATCAACGCCGGCGACGGGTGTCACGAGCATCCCACCCAGGCTCTGCTCGACTGCTACACGCTTCGTGAGAGTCTCGGTGATCTGGACGGTATGAGGATCGCCATCGTCGGCGACATCCGCAGTTCCCGTGTTGCCCGCTCCAATGTGTTGGCCTTCTCGCTGCTGGGCGCCGAGGTGGTGCTGGTGGCTCCGCCGACGCTGCTGCCTCCATCCATCGACGGCTGGCCGGTGACGGTCTCCCACGACCTGGACGCGGTGCTTCCCGACCTGAATGCCTGTTACCTGTTGCGGATGCAGAGGGAGCGGATCACCGAGGGGCTTGTGCCTTCCATGCGCGAGTATGCGACCGATTACGGGCTGGATGCCCGTCGGGCCGACCTGTTGTCGGCCGATGCCGTGATCCTGCATCCGGGCCCCACCAATCCGGGAGTCGAGTTGACGACAGCGGTGGTGACCGATTCCCGCTCGGTGATCCTGGATCAGGTGTCGAACGGCGTATCCGTACGCATGGCCGTGTTGTTCATGCTGCTGGGTTCAGGCGTGGACCTGGCGCCCGACCAGTCCGGAGCCGACCAGGAGGTGGGCGGGTGAACCTCGTGCTGCGTGGTGGAACGGTCGTCGATTCACAGGGGGAGAGGGTTGTCGACGTGGAGATCGGCGACGATGGTCGCATCGCCTCGGTCGGCAGTGGTCTGAGCGGCGACAGCAACCTGGACGCCTCAGGCTGTGTCGTCGCCCCGGGTTTCGTGGACCTGCACGTCCACCTCAGGGAGCCCGGCCAGGAGGATGCCGAGACAATCCAGACCGGATCCCGGGGAGGTGCCCTGGGTGGCTTTACGGCGCTGGTGGCCATGCCGAACACCGAGCCGGCTGCGGACTGTGCCGCGGTGGTGGAACAGGTCAGGCATCTGGGGTCGGCGGCGCTCTGTGAGATCGTGCCGACGGCGGCGATGACCGTGGGTCGCCTCGGTTCCGACATGGCTCCAATGGGGGAGTTGGTCGACATGGGTGTCGGCATGTTCACCGACGACGGTACGGGCGTCCAGGACCCGAGGCTGATGCGTCGCATCATGGAGTACTCGACCGGCCTGACAGCCCGTCTGGGCCGGCCTGTGGTGCTTGCCCAGCACTGTGAGGTCTCGGCGCTCTCCGAGGGCGGATACATGCACGAGGGTGACTGGTCGTCGCGGCTCGGCATTCCCGGTCAGCCTGCCGAAGCCGAGGAACTGATGGTCATGCGTGACATCGCCCTGGTGCGCCTGACCGGCGCCCACATGCACTTCCAGCACCTGTCCACGGCCAGTTCTGTGGCAATGGTCCGGGGGGCCAAGGCCGCCGGCCTGCCTGTTACAGCCGAGGCCACGACCCACCATTTCAGCCTCACCGATGCAGCGTGTGCGTCATTTGACCCGGTATTCAAGGTGCACCCGCCGCTGCGTACCGACGCCGACGTGGCAGCCGTGCGCAAGGGCCTGGCTGACGGCACGATCGATGCCATCGCCACCGATCACGCCCCCCACACAGACCACTCAAAGGAGCAGCCGTTCGACCTGGCTCCACCGGGGATGCTCGGCCTCGAGACGGCGTTCTCGCTGGCTCTGGAGGACTCCGGGTTGGACCTGCCGGAGATCCTGGCGCTCATGTCGTGGCGCCCGGCGGCCATCGCCGGTATCGGTGACCGGCACGGAAGCCCTGTCGTGGCGGGCAGTCACGCGAACCTCTGTGTGATCGACCCTGACGAGACCTGGACGGTCGCGGGCAGGGCCATGGCCAGCCCCAGTTCCAACACGCCCTATGAGGGGCGCACCCTGCGGGGCAGGGTGAGGCACACCATCTGTGCAGGTGAGCCCGTGGTCGTTGATGGCGAGGCGCGGAGGTGAGCAGGCGCAGCCCGGTTGAGGCACATCTGGTCCTGGCCGACGGTTCGATCTTTGAGGGCGAGGCGATCGGAGCGGTTGCCCCCGAAGGCGTGGCCACCGGCGAGGTTGTCTTCAACACGGTCCTTGCGGGCTACCAGGAGGTCATCACCGATCCGTCGTACGCCGGCCAGATAATCACGTTCACGTACCCCCACATCGGCAACTACGGAGTCAACGACGCCGACAGCGAGAGTCGCCGTCCCTTCTGCGGCGGTGTGGTCGTGCGCGACCTGGCGCGGCGCCACAGCAACTGGCGGGCCGGTGGTGACCTGGACTCAATGCTCGTGGCCCACGGGGTGGCGGGTATCGCCGGGGTGGACACGAGGCGCCTCACCCGGCACCTGCGCGACGAGGGTGCCATGCCGGGGGCGTTCGGAACGGCCGACCAGGCCACGCTGACGGCCGCTGCGGCCAACGCCTCCGGTACCGATGGCGTGGACATGGTGGCCGGCGTGACCTGCGAGCAGGCCTACACGGTGGCCTCCACCGGCGGTGGGCGCCGGATAGTCGCCTACGACCTGGGCATCAAGGGCACCATCTTGAGGCATCTCTCGGCCCTGGGTGAGGTCACCGTGGTGCCGGCCTCGACCCCGGCAGCTGATGCGTTGGCAATGGCGCCCGACGGTGTGTTCCTGTCCAACGGGCCGGGTGACCCCGAACCGCTCGAACACGTCCGCGCCGCTGTCGGTCAACTCCTGGGCGAGGTTCCGCTGTTCGGCATCTGCCTCGGCCACCAGGTCCTCGCCGGAGCCCTCGGCGGCGAGACCTTCAAGCTTCCGTTCGGGCACCACGGGGGCAACCACCCGGTCCGCAACCTGGTCACCGGTTCTGTCGAGATAACCAGCCAGAACCACAACTACTGCGTCGCCGACGGCTCTATTCCGGCTGTGGACCTGACGCACGTGAACCTGAACGACCACACCGTCGAGGGCATCTCATGCCAGTCGATTCCCGCATTCAGCGTTCAGTACCACCCTGAGGCCGGCCCCGGGCCGCACGACAGCCGCTACCTGTTCGACGACTTCGAACGTCTCATGGAATCCCATCCGGTGGGTGGTCGCTGATGCCGCGCCGCGACGACATCGAGAGCATCCTGCTCGTCGGTTCGGGTCCGATCGTGATCGGCCAGGCATGCGAGTTCGACTATTCGGGAACCCAGGCCTGTCGTGTGCTGCGTGACGAGGGCTACAGGGTGATCCTGGCCAACTCCAACCCGGCCACGATCATGACGGACCCGGACTTTGCAGACGCCACCTATGTCGAGCCCCTGCGCCTCGATGTCCTCACCCGCATAATCGACCGTGAACGCCCCGATGCACTGCTGCCGACCCTGGGTGGCCAGACCGCCCTGAACCTGGCCATGGAACTGGTCGAGGCCGGCGTGCTCGAGGAGTACGGAGTCGAGCTGATCGGGGCTGATGCGGAGGCGATAGCCACAGCCGAGGACCGGGCCAGGTTCAAAGAGGCCATGATCGGAATCGGCCTCGGGGTACCCGCCTCGGGAACGGCCCATGACATGGATGAGGCGCTGCGGATCGTCGCCGATGTCGGCCTCCCGGTGGTCATCCGCCCCGCGTACATCCTGGGTGGTCGTGGCACCGGCATTGCCTCAACTGACGAGGAGTTCCACAAGGTGGCATCCGACGGTCTGGCGGCCAGCCCGATCAGCGAGATCCTCATCGAGGCGTCGATCGCCGGGTGGAAGGAGTACGAGCTTGAGGTCATGCGTGACCGTGCCGACAACTGCGTGGTGGTGTGCTCCATCGAGAACCTGGACCCAATGGGTGTCCACACCGGAGACTCGATAACGGTGGCACCCGCACAGACCCTCACCGACGTCGAGTACCAGGAGATGCGTGACGCCGCCTTCGCCTGCCTGCGTCGGGTTGGCGTGGAGACCGGCGGGTCAAACGTCCAGTTCGCTGTGAACCCGACAACCGGGGACCAGGTCGTCATCGAGATGAACCCGCGGGTCAGCCGCTCCTCGGCGCTTGCATCCAAGGCGACCGGCTTCCCCATCGCCAAGATCGCGGCACGCCTGGCAGTCGGCTACACCCTCGACGAGATCCCAAACGACATTACGAAGAAGACCCCTGCTGCATTCGAGCCCACCATCGACTACGTGGTCACCAAGATCCCAAGGTGGGCGTTCGAGAAGTTTCCCGGCACGACAGGGGTTCTGGGTACGTCCATGCAGTCGGTGGGCGAGGTCATGGCGATCGGCCGCACCTTTCCGGAGTCGCTCCAGAAGGGCATGCGGTCCCTTGAGAATGGAAGGTTCGGCCTCAACGCCGACCCGGCCGAAGCCGCCCTCGATCAGATCGACGACGACGCCCTCCTGTCGGCCGCAGCGGTGGCCACCCCGGTTCGCATCCTCCAACTCGAGGCCCTGCTGCGCCGAGGGGTGGGTATTGACACGATCCATTCGGCAACCGGGGTGGACCCCTGGTTCCTCGACCAGATCCTGGCAATCAGCGAAGAGCGGCTGCACCTCGACTCGATCGCCGCCGAAGGTTCCGGTGTCGGAGCCCTGAGCAGGGCCGACTGGCGCAGCGCCAAGCGGCTGGGGTTCTCGGACGCCCAGGTGGCCCACCTGTTCGACGTGGACCTGGCCGATGCCCGTGTGGCCCGCGAGGCGGCAGGAGTGTGGCCCACCTTCAAGACCGTCGACACGTGCGGCGCCGAGTTCGACGCCGAGACGCCCTACCACTACTCCACGTGGGAGGACGAGGACGAGGTTCGGCCCTCGGACCGGACCAAGGTGATGATCCTGGGGTCGGGCCCCAACCGCATAGGCCAGGGCATCGAGTTCGACTACTGCTGCGTGCACGCCAGCTTTGCCCTGTCCGATGCCGGCTTCGAGACGGTCATGGTCAACTGCAACCCAGAGACCGTGTCCACCGACTACGACACGAGCGATCGCCTCTACTTCGAGCCGCTCACCGGGGAGGACGTCGCCAACATCATCGATGCCGAGCGGCCCTCATACGTCATCGTCTCCCTGGGCGGGCAGACCCCGCTCAAGCTGGCCGGCGCCATACCGGGTGATCTGGTGGCAGGAACCAGCCCCGACTCCATCGACCTGGCCGAGGACCGTGAGCGCTGGAACGTGCTCTGTGGCGAGATGGAGATACCTCAGCCACCGGGTGGAACCGCCGGTGACCTGGAGGAGGCCAGAAGGGTTGTCGACCAGGTCGGCTACCCGGTTCTGGTGCGCCCGTCCTACGTGCTCGGTGGCCGTGCCATGCAGATCGTCTACGACGACAGGCAGCTTGAGCGGGCCATGGCCGAGTTGAGCCACTTCGGCAGCCTCGGAATCGAAGGTGGCCTCTCAGCCGAGCGCCCGGTGCTCGTCGACCGCTTCCTGGAGGACGCCACCGAGGTCGACGTCGATGCCATCCGGGACCACACCGGCGAGGTCCTGATCGGTGCCGTGATGGAACACGTCGAGGAGGCCGGAGTCCACAGCGGTGACAGCGCCTGCGTCATTCCGCCACCCAACCTGTCGGCTGCCGTGGTTGCCGAGATCGAGGCCCACACCAGCAGGATCGCCGAGGCGCTCGACGTGAAGGGCCTGCTCAACGTGCAGTACGCAGTGAAGGTCGTCGGCGATGGCTACGAGGTCTATGTGATCGAGGCCAACCCGAGGGCATCGCGTACCGTCCCGTTCGTGGCAAAGGCAACCGGGGTCCCCCTCGCCAAGGTGGCCAGCCGGGTGATGGTCGGTGCCACCCTGAGCGAACTGCGCACCGAGGGCCTCCTGGTGGACCGGGTCGAAGGCGACCATGTGGCCATCAAGGAAGCCGTCATGCCCTTTGACCGCTTTCCCGAGGCTGACCCGGTGCTCGGCCCCGAGATGCGTTCAACCGGCGAGGTGATGGGCATCGACATGACCACCGGCCTGGCCTTCACGAAGTCCCAGATAGCGGCCGGTGGTGCACTGCCCGAGGCCGGAACCGTGTTCATGTCGTTGGCCGACCGCGACAAGGCGGTCGGGCTCGAGGCGGCCGAGGGCTTCGTTGCCCTGGGCCTGGAACTTGTCGCTACCAGCGGCACGGCCGAGCACCTCCGTGCCGCCGGAATCGAGGTCCGCGACGTCGTCGCCAAGATCGGCGAGGACGGAACCGATGCCGTTGGACTGATCCGCTCGGGAGCCGTCCAACTGCTCGTCAACAGCCCGAGGGGCCGTGGACCGCGTGCCGATGGTGAACAGATCAGGGGAGCCGCGGCGGCCGAGGGCATTCCCCTGCTGACTACGGCATCCGCGGCCCTGGCAGCGGCCCGTGGGCTTGCCGACTGGCGTACCCATCCGCTTGCGGTCCGGACCCTGCAGGAGTACCACGGCACGGTGTCCGGGCCGGGCTCGCAATGAGGCGGCGGACCCGCAGGGGTCGACCGGGCCTCGACCGGGTGAGGGTCGACATGTCGACGCTGATCGGGTCGGTGAAGTTGCCGAACCCGGTGATGACCGCATCGGGCACAGCCGGCAACGGAACAGAACTGGCCGCACACGTCGACCTCTCGTCGCTCGGTGCCGTAGTCGTCAAGTCCCTTCACGCCCAGCCGTGGGACGGGAACCCGGCACCAAGGGTCCACGCCACACCTTCAGGAATGATCAACAGCGTCGGGCTCCAGGGCCCGGGTGTGGCTGCCTGGCTGGAAGGCGATCTCCCTGCACTCGAGGCGACCGGAGCCCGGGTGGTGGCGAGCATCTGGGGTCGTACCGTCGACGAGTTCGCTGTGGCCGCAGCCCTGCTGGCCGATGCCCCCGACTCCGTGGTCGCCGTTGAGGTGAACGCCTCGTGCCCGAACCTTGAGGACCGCCGCTCACTGTTTGCCCACTCGACCACGGCGACCACCGAGGTCGTCGATGCCTCCAGGGCTGCGCGTCGTCCCCTCTGGGCGAAGCTCAGCCCGAACACCCCCGAGTTGCCCGAGGTGGCGGCGGCCGCGGCAGCGGCAGGTGCCGAAGCCGTGACGGTTGCCAACACCGTGCTCGGAATGGTCATAGACACAGCGGCCCGGCGCCCGCTGCTGGGAGCAGGTCGCGGTGGCCTCTCCGGGCCGGCAATCCGACCTGTGGCGGTGAGAGCCGTCTACGACACCCACGAGGCAAACCCCGACCTGCCGATAATCGGCGTCGGCGGGATCGCCTCCGGCGACGACGCAGTTCAGTTTCTCCTGGCTGGTGCCTCAGCTGTGCAGATCGGCACGGCCACCTTTGCCGACCCGGCCGCACCGGCACAGGTTCTGGCAGATCTGGGCAGATGGTGCGATCATCACGGTGTCGCAAGGGTGGCAGATCTGGTAGGAGGCGCACATGGCTGACGAGGACACAGCGGAGTCCGCTTCAGACGAGACCGAAGAGGGGCGTGTATCTGTCGACATCCGCTCGCGGCTGGCCCTGGCACTGGACGTAGACGACCTGATCGAGGCCAAACGTCTCGTGGCTTCGCTGAGCCCCTACTTCGGAACGATCAAGGTGGGCCTCGAACTGTATGTGGCAGCCGGTCCGACCTCGGTCGGCTACTTCGCCGAGGCCGGCTTCGATGTCTTCTGTGACCTGAAGCTGCACGACATACCGAACACGGTCGAGAGGGCGGCAAGGGTGGTCGGTTCCCTCGGTGCCCGCTGGATGACAGCCCACACCTCCGGTGGTCCCGACATGCTGCGGGCAGCGGTCGAAGGCCTCTCCGATGGAGCCGCCAGAGCCGGGATGTCGACGCCGGGAGTTCTGGGCGTAACCGTGCTGACCAGCGACGACACGGCTACAGCAGCCGAACTGGCCACGCGCTGCGACCTGGCAGCCGACACCGGCTGCGGTGGCATCATCTGCGCGGCACCCGACCTGGCGGTCACCGATCCATGGGCCGACCGGCTTGTGAGGGTCGTACCGGGGATACGCCTTCCCGGCGGCGACACACACGACCAGGCAAGGGTGGCGTCACCCGGTGATGCGCTCATCGAAGGTGCCGACCTGCTCGTGATAGGACGCCTGGTCACCGCTGCCGACGACCCGGTTGCCGCCGCCGAGGAGCTTGTCGTCTCGCTGCTGAGCTGACCGCCCGACGCCCCATTCCGGCAGAGGTGCACGCGCCTCCCGCGGGTACCGCTATGGTCGCGGCCATGGCAGAACTACCAGAACTCACAGATGAACAACGACGGGCTGCACTCGCGAAGGCAGCCGAGGCCCGAAGGGTGCGTGCCGAGGTCAAACAGCTCCTCAAGATGGGAACCCTCTCGATGTCGGGGCTCCTGGCCCGGGCCGACGACGAGGTAATCGTCTCCAAGATGAAGGTCCTCGCAGCACTCGAGTCCCTCCCCAAGTTGGGAAAGGTCAAGGCCCGCCGCACCATGGAGGAGATCGGAATCAGCGAGAGCCGCCGCCTGCGCGGCCTCGGAAAGCAGCAGCGCGCCGACCTGCTGGCCCGCTTCGGCTGACCTGATCCCGGTGGCCGACACCGGTCGACCAGACGCCCCGGATGGACCGCTGGTCGTGGTCCTGTCCGGTCCCGGTGGAGCCGGCAAGGGCACCATTGCCCGCATCCTGGCCGCTGCCGACGACTCGATAAGCCTCAGCGTCTCCTGGACCAGCCGGGCTCGACGTACGGACGACGCCGATGACGCCTACGTGTTCGTGGACCGGGCCGCCTTCGAGGCCCGCCGCGACGAGGGTGGTTTCATCGAATGGAACGAGTTCCTGGGGTGCTACTACGGCACGCCTGTTCCCGGTGTCGATGCCGGACAGGTGCTGTTGCTCGAGATAGACGTGGCAGGCGGCCGACAGGTCCTGCAGTCTGACCCCGGGGCACTCTGCCTGTTCGTAGATGCTCCAGACGACAATGAGCTGCGGCGACGGCTGCTTGACAGGGGTGACGGAACAGAGCGGGCCGACGCCCGAATCGCCGAGGCGGCGCGTGAGAGGACCGAGGCGGAAGGCCTGGGCTACACGACCATGATCAACGCCGACCTGAACCGGGCGGTACGTGAGGTTGCTGCGCTCATTGCCGCCCGTCTGGCGACCAGAAACCCTCGCTGACAGGCCTTTCATGCCCTCGGTCGGGCGCACGGGAGCGGAGGCAACCGAGACGGGTTCTGGTACCGTGGTAGGCCGTCCGCAGGGCGAGTCGCCGGTCGACACGACGGTGGGCCCGCCAACCCGTGAGACGTCCAGAACCCGTCGTCTGCGGGCAGCACCAGAACCCCTAGGAGCACAGTGCAGCGTCACGACAGCATGATCAACCCGCCGATCGAGGGCCTGTTGGACCTGGCCGACTCGAAGTTCCGGCTAGTAACCGTGAGCGCCAAGCGCGCCCGCCAGATCAACTCCTACTTCACCCAGTTGGGCGAGGGCCTCGGAGCCTCCATCCCACCGCAGATCACGTCCACGGCCCGTAAGCCGCTCTCCATTGCCTTCGAGGAGATGGAGAGCGGCAAGATCGTCCCGATCGAGCCGCCTGACGAGCCTGAGGAGACCGAGGAGATCGACGGTCTCGAGGCCGACGGTGAACCGCCTGAGGGTATGGTCGACGAGTCGGCCGAGGGCGACGACACCGACTCCGTCGACGAAGGCGCCTGATCGGCTTACCCCCACATGGGTGCACTAGACGGTCGCCGGATCGTCCTCGGGGTGACCGGGGGCATCGCCGCCTACAAGGCGATCGAGGTGTGCCGTCGTCTGGTCGACGCAGGTGCCCACGTGGCACCGGTGATGACCGGTGGTGCAATGCGCTTTGTCGGACGCGCAACCTTTGACGCTCTTGCCTCAGAGCCGGTCCAGGTGTCGCTCTGGGACGAGGAGCACCCGGTTCCCCACACCCGTCTGGGCCAGGGTGCCGATCTCGTCGTCGTATGTCCTGCAACGGCCCGACTGCTGGCCGACTACCGCACCGGGCGCTCCGGCGACCTTCTGACAGCGACCCTCATGGCCACACGCGCACCCGTCGTGGTCTGCCCGGCCATGCACACCGAGATGTGGGAGCAGCCGGCCGTGCAGGAGAACGTCGCCGTGCTCGCCGAGCGCGGCGTCACCATCGTGGGACCCGAACACGGACGCCTGGCAGGCGGCGATGTCGGGGCCGGGCGTCTGGCCGACCCGGTGGACATCCTGGCTGCAGTCGACTCCATCCTCGGGGGCGACGGTTCCACTGCTGGTGGCGACCTGGCAGGCCTCGAGGTCCTGGTAACCGCAGGCGGAACCAGGGAGCCGATCTGCCCCGTGCGCTACGTGGGCAACCGGTCGTCCGGAAAGCAGGGCCATGCCCTCGCCCGGGCTGCGGCCGCCCGCGGCGCCAAGGTGAGGTGCGTTACCACCCAACCCGAGACAGCACCGCACCTCATCGGAGTCGAGGTGCTCGCCGTCGAGACGGCAGAGGAGATGGCGGCGGCGGTTCTCAACAACTCCGCCACCTCCGACATCGTCCTGATGGCCGCGGCTGTCGCCGACTTCAGGCCGGTCGAGGTTGCCGGGTCGAAGCTCAAGAAGGCCGACGGCGCCCCCGAGATCATGCTCGAGCCGACCACCGACATCCTGGCCGAGCTGGGCAGCAGCCGGTCACCGGGCCAGGTGCTGGTTGGGTTCGCCGCCGAGACCGACGATCTCAGGCAGAATGCGACCTCCAAGCTGGAATCCAAGGGGATCGACATGATCGTCGCCAACGACGTCTCAGCGCCGGGTGTCGGCTTCGGACACGACACCAACGCCGTGCTGCTGCTCGACCGGAGCGGTCGTGCAACAGAGATCCCACTGTCCGACAAGCACCAGGTCGCCGCAGCGGTGTTGGACGCGGCCCTCAACTGCCTGCACAATACCCGGGATGCCGGCGGCGTGACCGCCCACGGAGAGGACGTGAACAGGTGAGCGACAACTGGACCTTTACCTCGGAGTCTGTCTCCGAGGGCCATCCCGACAAGATGGCCGACCAGATCTCCGATTCCATTCTCGACGCCCTCATCGCCGATGACCCCGAGAGCAGGGTCGCCTGCGAGACCCTCATCACGACCGGCATGTGTGTCGTGGCCGGCGAGATCCACACGAGGGCCTACGTGGACATCCCGCGGACCGTGCGCCAGACCATCTGCGAGATCGGCTACGACCGCGAGGACTACGGCTTTGACGGCAACACCTGCGGTGTCATGGTGGCCATCGACGAGCAGTCGCCCGACATCGCCCAGGGTGTCGACAAGTCCGAGGAGTCCCGCACCGGCGCCGACGGCGTCCGGGACCAGTTCGACTTCCAGGGTGCCGGCGACCAGGGAATGATGTTCGGCTACGCCTGCAGCGAGACCGATGTGCTCATGCCGCTTCCGATCCACCTGGCCCACCGCATGGCCGAACACCATGCCGAGATCCGCAAGGCCGGCACCATCCCGTACCTGCGGCCCGACGCCAAGACCCAGGTCACCTTCGACTACGAGGGGGACCGACCGGTCAGGCTTCGCACCGTGCTCGTCTCAACGCAGCACAACGAGGGCATCAACCGAGACTCCATGATCCGCCCCGACCTGATCGAGCACGTGATCCGCCCGGTAGTACCCGAGCAGTTCGCCGACGACGACTACGAGGTTCTCGTGAACCCGACGGGTCGCTTCGTCGTGGGCGGACCCGTCGGCGACGCAGGCCTGACCGGACGCAAGATCATCGTCGACACCTACGGCGGCATGGCCCGCCACGGCGGTGGCGCCTTCTCCGGCAAGGACCCCAGCAAGGTCGACAGGTCCGCCGCCTACGCAACCCGCTGGGTCGCCAAGAACCTGGTTGCAGCCGGCGCCGCCTCCCGTTGCGAGGTGCAGGTGGCGTACGCAATCGGCATGTCGCGTCCGTTGTCGATTCGGGTCGAGACCTTCGGCACCGAGACCGTCGACCCGGGCCGCATCGCCGAGTGCGTCGACGAGGTCTTCGACCTGCGACCAGCTGCGATAGTCGATGCGCTCGACCTGTGCCGACCCATCTACCGACGTACAGCGGCCTACGGACACTTCGGCCGCGAGGGCTTCCCGTGGGAGGCAACCGACAGGGTCGACGCCGTGCGATCCCACCTGGGCCTGGACTGAGACGGACCGGGGTGGCTGGCGGCACGGCCGACCAGGGGCGCCTCGACCTGGACCTCACTGCAACAGATCCGGTCCCGGCTGAACGAGCCGTAGGGGCAGCCTCGAGCCCACCGGAAGTGCCATCTGGTTCGCGCATTGTCCGTGTCCTGCCAGACGTGGCGGCGCTGGAGCGCACCTTCGACTACCTGGTTCCACCCGCCTGGGCCGATGACGGACGTGGAGAGCGACTGGTCGTCGGGTCAAGGGTACGGATGGTCCTCGCCGGCCGCCGGGTCGGGGGCTGGGTGGTCGAGGACAACGTTGAACCACCACCCGGGGTGGTGCTGCGGAGCCTCACCAGGTTGAGTGGCATGGGCCCTTCTCCCGAGGTGATCGACCTGGCGCGCTGGGCGGCACACCGGTGGGTCGGCCGTCTCAACGGTCTCCTGGGTACGGCCTCGCCACCAAACGTCGTCGAGTCGCTGCCACCGGCTCCGCCCGGGCCGACCATCCCACCGGCAACCGACACATGGGCGGTGCGGGCTCTCGAGGTTCCACGGGCTGTCGTGCGGCTTCCACCCGGAGCCGACGTGGCACCCCTGGCCACCGAGGCAGCCCGTAGGGGAGATGCCCTGATCCTGTTTCCCACCGTGCCTGCAGCCGAACACATGGCCGCCCGCCTGCACGAGATGGGCCTGCCCGTGTCGCTCGCCCAGCGGCAGTGGGCACGGTCTGCTGCAGGCGGCCTGGTTGTCGGTTCCCGTGCGGCAGCCCTGGCTCCGGTGGGGGACCTGGCCGCCATCGTGGTCGTCGACGAACACGACGAGACCTACCGGGAGGAGCGGGCACCGACCTGGCACGCACGCGACCTGGCTGCCGAGAGGGCACGCAGGGCCGGTGTTCCCTGTGTGTTCACCTCTCCGTCGCCCAGCCTCGAGGCCCTCGGGTGGGGAGAGCTGATGGTTCCCTCACGGACCGCGGAGCGCAACGGCTGGCCGATCCTGGACCTGCATGATCGCCGCGACGACGACCCGGTGAGGTCGGGCCTGCTTGGTCAGCGGCTCGTCGACGTGCTCCGCGGCGTCGAGGGCGACCCGGTCGTATGTGTGTTGAACCGGCGGGGCCGTTCCCGCCTGCTGGCCTGTTGTGCCTGCGGTGGCCTGGTCCGGTGCCGAGAGCACCAGGTGCCGATGATCCAGGACGACGAGGACACGCTGGTCTGCCCCGTGGACGACGCAAGGCGCCCCCAGGTGTGCGACGGGTGTGGGACCACACGGTTCAGGAACCTGCGGGCAGGAGTTGCGCGGGTGCGCGAGGAGTTGGAGGCCCTGGCCAACAGGCCCGTGCTGGAGGTCACCGGAGACACTGAGATTCCAGACGGCGGACTCAGCGAACATGCCGTCTACGTGGGAACCGAGGCGGTACTGCATCGTGTCGACTCCGCAGCCAGGGTCGTGTTCCTGGAGTTCGACCAGGAACTCCTGGCTCCACGGATGCGTGCGGCGGAACAGGCCATGGCCCTCCTGATCAGGGCGGCGCGTCTGGTGGGAGGTCGCTCTGACGGTGGTCGGATCGTCGTCCAGACCAGAATGCCCGAACACGAGGTCCTCCAGGCCGTCCTGCACGCCGACCCGGGACGGCTGGTGGAACCTGAGCTGGCCCGCCGCCGACTCCTGAACCTGCCGCCCTGTTCGGCACTGGCGAGGGTTTCTGGCCCACCGGCCGGGGAGTTCATCGCCAACCTCGGGTCGCCTGTCGGGGTCGACCTGCTGGGGCCACGTGACGGGGCCTGGCTTGTGCGGGCACCTGACCATGACCGGCTCAGTGAGGTGCTCGCCGCCGTGGAGCGCCCCAAGGGCCGGCTCAGGATCGAGGTCGACCCGCCCCGGGCATGACCACCGCTACCAGAGCCTGCGGTGGACCTCGTAGAGGGCGATGGCCCCGGCCGCTGCGACGTTGAGGCTGCCGACCCTTCCCAACTGTGGGATGAAGGCCACGGAGTCACAGGCTTCGAGAACAACGCCGGAGAGGCCCCGGTCCTCGTGGCCGAGCGCCAGGCATGTCCTGTCTGGAAACTGGACCTCGTGGAGGGGGACAGCGCCGTCGGACAACTCGATTCCTGTGAGGCCGTAGCCGCGGGCCGTCAGGTCGGCGACCGCCTCCTCGGCTGTCTCGGTGACGGTCCAGGTCAGGTAACGGCCGGTACCGAGGGCCGTCTTGGCGGTCTTGGCATGTGTGGGGGCCGCAGTGGCGCCTGCAAGCCAGAGGTGGGACACCCGGTAGGCGGCAGCGGTGCGCAGGATGGCGCCCACGTTGTAGGGCGTCTGGACGCTGTCGAGCAGCAGCGCCACGTCGGTCTCGGTTCGTCGTCGCCACTCGCGGTGGAGGCGCTTGAGGCCGGTGCTGTCGAGGTTCTTCACGGTTGACCCCTGTCGGCTCGCGTGACATGGCGGGCGGCCACGTCGAGGAGGCGAAAGCCCTTGCGCGATGCACGCCGCTGCGTGGTCCAGCCCTCGTCTGTGAGCCACCGGGCCAGCGAGTCGGAGCCCAGGTGACGTTGAACGACGAGGTGGGCGCTACCTCCGGGAGCCAACCGGTCGAGCCACCTTGACAACAGGTCGTGTAGCGCCGCCTTGCCGATACGGATCGGAGGGTTGGACCAGATGGCGTTGAACGTCACGTCGTCGGGCATGTCGTCGGGTGTGGTCACGACCATGTTGTCGAGGCCTGCCGAAGCGGCATTGGAGCGACACAGGTCGAGCGCCCTTTCGTTCACGTCGACGGCCCACACCCGTGAACCGGGACTACGGGCTGCCAGGGCACAGGCGATGGGTCCGTAGCCACACCCCAGGTCGAGGAGTTCGGCGGCACCCTCGGCCGGCTGGGGCCCCTCCATGAGGAGGAACCGGGTGCCGCTGTCGATGCGTGCACCCGAGAAGACCCCACTGTCGGTCTGGAGGCTGATCTCAAGGTCGGGCAGCAACAGGGTGACCTGGCCGGGGCGCGACCCGACCTCGGGTCGGCTGGTCCAGTACTGCCGGTCGCCGGTCACCCGGGCGCTCCTCTCGGCTTCACGGCCCCGACGGTAGCCTTGTGTCGTGAGCACCCGGGAGATCCGCATCATCGGCGACCCGGTCCTGCGTAAGCCTGCGACCGAGGTGACCGAGTTGACCGGTGCCCTCGCGCGTCTGGCCGACGAGATGGTCGAAACCATGTACGAGGTCCCGGGGCTGGGGCTGGCCGCACCCCAGGTGGGGGTTCAGAAGCGCTTCTTTGTCTACGACCTCGGCGAGGGGCCCGGTGCCATCGTGAACCCCACGATCCGTGAATCCGACGGCGAGTGGCTCTTCGAAGAGGGCTGTCTCTCAGTGCCCGGGCTGTCGTGGGAGATCCTGCGCCCCAAGACCATCCACATTGTCGGGGTCGACCTGAACGGCAACGACGTGTCCATCGAGGCCGATGAGCTCGAGGCCCGCCTGTTCCAGCACGAACTGGACCACCTCGACGGCATTCTGCTCGTCGACCTCCTCGACGAGGACCAGGCACGCGAGGCCCGCAGGGCACTGCGGGAGCTGACGTTGGCAGGTCCGCCGTCCGTCCGCTCAACCTCAGACGGTGGACTGCGATTGCTCTGAGCGCGCCTCCACCGGCGCATCACCGACGGCTGGCCTTCATGGGGACCCCCGTGGCCTCGGTCAGGCCGCTGCTGGCCCTTCACGAGGCGGGCCACGACATCGTCGTCGTGGTGACCGGTGAGGACCGTCGCCGTGGCAGGCGGGCCGAACCTTCGCCGAGCCCCGTCAAGGAGGCCGCCCTGGGGTTGGGCCTGCCGGTCGCCCACGACCTGGATGCGGTGCGCGACAGCGGCGCCGACCTGGGTGTGGTCGTGGCGTACGGGCACCTCATTCCGGCCGATCTGCTGGCAACCGTTCCAATGGTGAACCTCCACTTCTCCCTGCTTCCCCGTTGGAGGGGTGCAGCCCCGGTGGAACGGGCGATCCTCGCCGGCGACACGACCACCGGGGTGTGTGTCATGGCTGTCGACGTCGAGCTGGACACAGGTGCCATCTATTCCAGCATCGAGGTGCCCATTGGGCCCGATGACACGGCCGACTCCCTTCGGGACCGTCTGGTCGATGCAGGTGCCGGCCTGTTGGTCGAGACCCTGGGGACCGGGCTGGGAGAGCCAAGGCAACAGGAGGGCGAGCCCACCTACGCCCACAAGATGGAACAGGCCGACCTGGAGTTGGACTGGTCCCGGCCGGCCGGTGAGCTGGAGAGGATCGTACGTGTGGGGGGTGCCTGGACGACATTTCGGGGGCGACGCCTGAAGGTCTGGGCTGCCCGGCTCGCCGACGGTGTAGACGCTGTGCCCGGATCCCTCGTCGGCGACACGGTCGCTACCCGAGAGGGAGCGCTTCGCCTGCTCGAGGTGCAGCCCGAGAGCCGTGGGCGTCAACCCGTCGAGGCCTGGCTCGTGGGAGCACGCACCGAACCCGGCGAGAGCCTGGGCTGAAGGCCGCAATGGGCGACCCCAGGCGCCTGGCCGTCGAGGTGCTCGGCAGAATCGAGAGCGATGGAGCGTTCGCCAACCTCGCCCTCGCCGCAGCTCTGGATCGGAGCGACCTGGACCGCCGTGACCGTGCCTTCGTGACCGACCTGGTCTACGGGACGACGCGGATGCGGAGGGCCTGTGACCACATGGTCGACAGGTTCCTCCACGACGACGTGGAGCCGGGCGTCAGGACCGTCCTGAGAATGGGTGCCTACCAGCTGCACTGGGGTGGCGTACCCGCCCACGCCGCCGTGTCGGCAACCGTCGCCGTGGCGCCGCGTCGGGTACGTGGCCTGTGTAACGCCGTTCTGCGTCGTGTGTCAGAGAGTGGGCCAAACCCGCCCAGCAGGGCCGTGGAGTTGAGCTACCCCGACTGGATCCTCGAGGTCCTAACCACGGACCTGGGCGAGGCCGATGCCGTCGAGGCGTTGGAGGCGATGAACCGCCCCGCTACGGCTGTGGCGAGGGAGGACGGCTACCACCAGGACAGGGCCTCACAGTTGGTGTCCGAGGTCGTGGCAGACGGCCTGGCCGACGGTGCGAGGGTGGCTGACCTGTGTGCCGCTCCCGGTGGCAAGGCCACGGCGGTGGCCTCCACGGGCGCTGTGGTGGTGGCAGCCGACCTGAGGCAGCGGCGCCTCAACCTCGTCAGGTCCAACGCCGATGACCTGGGCCTGGAACTGGGCCTCGTGGTCGCCGACGCCAGACAGCCGCCGCTGCGGCCCGGCAGCTTTGACCGCGTGCTGGTCGATGCCCCATGCTCGGGCCTGGGCGTACTGCGTCGCCGCGCCGACTCGCGCTGGCGTGTCAGACCCGACGATGTGGCTGAACTTGCCGACCTGCAACTGGAGTTGCTGACCGCAGCCCTTCCCCTCGTAGCGCCAGGCGGACGGTTGGTCTACAGCGTCTGCACCCTGACCGCCGCCGAGACAACCGGTGTGGACGCACGCTTCCGTGAGGCCACAGGCGCAGCCCCGGCAGGCCCGCTGCCTGCCCCGTGGCGGGCCCACGGTGCCGGCGGCCTGCTGTTGCCACAGGACCTCGACGCCGAGGGCATGGCGGTGTTCCGGTACGAGGTGGCCTGAGAGGCCGGCCGGATCAGCCTCAGGCGAGCAGTCGGCTGCCGAGGTGGTCGAGAACCGTCTCGAGGGCATCCCGAGTGGGGTGGCCCGGCTCGTCGACCAGCTCCTCGGTGAGCACCGAGTGTGCCCTCGGTCCGATGTCGTGGGGGTTGCCCGGCGAGGAGTCGATCTCTACGCCGATGAAACCGTCGCCGAGTTCCTCGGCCAGGCGTTCGAATCGCTCGACGGGAACCATCGAGTCGTTGCTGAACCGCAGGCCCAGCACGCAGGTGCCGGCATCGACGCGCTCACGTACGACGTTCAGGTCTCTGTCGGAGATACCGAGGGAGCGCTTTCGCCCCTTGCCGAATGGCAGCGGCAGGCTGGGTTGGCTGAGTACCGGTGCCAGGACCCGCTCGTCGAGCATCATTCCAAGGGCGAACCCTCCGGTGAAGCACATGCCTACGGCGCCAACTCCGGGGCCTCCGCAGCGTCCGTGTTCGAATGCCGCCAGCGCGCGCAGCCAGTCGGTGACCGGCGACGTGTGGCGGCGCATCAGGGCCGTGAACTGGCGTGACACGCAGCCGCCCACAAGGCTTTTCAGCGTGTAGCCCGCGGTTGGCTCACGCCCCGGGGTGCCGAACAGTGACGGCATGACCGCAGTGCATCCGAGGTCGACAACCCGCCGGCCGAAGTCGGCGACGCGCGGGGTGATGCCGGGCATCTCGGCCATGATGACCACGGCGGGACCGCGGCCGGCCCGCAGCACGGTACGTGTGGTGCCACCGTGTGAGAACCGGCCGATCTCGAAACCGTCGAGAGCCTCAACGCCCATTGCCGGCCACCTCCCGTTACGGGTGCCTGTCACCCCTGACGGCGACACTAGCGGGCCTCCGTTTCAGCCTGCGGGGGGACACGCCGGTACCCTCGTCACCATGTCCGATGACGCCCGATCCGCCGGGATCATGAAGGTCAAGGTGCTGACCGTCTCCGACGGGGTCGTCCACGGCATGCGTGAGGACCGCTCGGGGGCGGCGCTGGCCGAGAGGGTCGAGGCCGAGGGTTGGGTTCTGTCTTCACGATCGGCCTGCTCCGACGGTGTCGACGAGGTGGCCGGTGCGCTCAGGGGGATGGCCGAGGGCTTCCACGGCCTGATCGTCACGACCGGCGGCACCGGCTTTGGTCCACGCGATCTGACACCTGAGGGCACGAGGGCCGTCATCGACCGCGAAGCCCCGGGTCTGGCCGAGGCCATGCGCCTCGTCAACCCGCTCGGGCGCCTGTCACGGGGCATCGCCGGCACCATCGGCACGACGCTCATCGTCAACACCCCGGGCTCGTCAGCAGGCTGCATCGAGTGCCTCGAGGCCGTGGTCGACGTGGTTCCCCATGCGGTGCGCCTCCTGGTCGACAATGCCGATCCGCATCCCTCTGCCGGCTGAGCCGCCCGTGGACACCGACGCCGACTTCATGGCTCAGGCCATCGAGGCGGCCGCAGGCGCCCGGTACCGCACTTCGCCCAACCCCTGGGTGGGCGCCGTGGTCGTGGCCGGGGGGAGGGTCGTCGGCACCGGGGCGACCCTCCCACCGGGCGGCGCCCATGCCGAGGTGGTCGCGTTGGCCGAGGCGGGTGAGCAGGCGAGGGGGGCGACGCTCTACACGACCCTTGAACCCTGCAGCCACGACGGTCGCACCGGACCGTGCACTGCCGCAGTGGTCGACGCCGGTGTACGCCGTGTCGTCGTGGGCGTCGTCGATCCGGATACCGACGTGGCCGGCGGTGGCCTCGCCGCCCTGGCTGAGGCGGGTGTCGAGGTCGAGGTTGGTGTCGGTGCCGCCGAGGTCGAGGATCAACTGCAGCCGTACCTGCACCACCGCCGCACAGGCCTCCCATACGTGGTCCTCAAGTTGGCCGCCACCCTCGACGGTCGCATCGCCGCCACCGACGGCTCCAGCACCTGGATCACCGGTCCGGAGGCAAGGCAGGACGTGCACAGGCTGCGCGCACAGAGCGACGCCGTCTGCGTGGGCGCCGGGACGATCCGGACCGACGACCCGCGCCTGACGGTCCGCGACTGGCCCGGAGCCGAAACCGCCGGGGCAAGCGATCCCAGGCGGGTGGTTCTCGGAAGGATCCCTGAAGATGCAGCGGTTGAACCCGCCCACTCCCACGAGGGCCCCCTCGATGGGCTGCTCTCGCACCTCGGCGGCGAGGGTGTGCTGCAACTCCTGGTGGAGGGTGGCGCCGATGTTGCGGGACGCTTCCACAGGGCCGGCCTGGTGGACCGTTACGTCGTCTATCTGGCACCGGCGATCCTGGGTGGGGACGACAGCGTGCCGATGATGGCCGGCCCAGGAGGCTCGACGATGGCCGACGTGGCGAGGGGAAGGTTCACATCGGTCGTGCCGTTCGGCGACGACCTGCGTATCGACATGGTGGTCGACACCCGGTGACGACGCTAAATGGACCACGGGACTGCGCCGACAGCCCGGTAGGTTTTCCGCCGTGCTGAACATCGTGCTACCCAAGGGGTCCCTCGAACAGGCCACCCTGGAACTGTTCGAGTCCGCCGACCTGACGATCCGACGCAGTTCCTCGGTCGACTACCGGGCCAGCATCAGCGACCCCCGCATCGACGAGGTGCGCATCCTGCGACCCCAGGAGATCCCCACGTACGTCGCCGACGGCCTCTTCGACATGGGCATCACCGGCCGCGACTGGATCGAGGAGACCGGCAGCAGCGTCGAGAGCCTCGGTGAACTGCACTACTCCAAGGCCACAGTCCGCCCGGTGAACATCGTCGTGGCCGTGCCCGAGGATTCCGAATACCGGTCGGTGGCAGACCTTCCGGCCGGGGTGAGGGTCTCCACCGAGTACCCGGAGCTGACGAAGCGGTTCTTCGCCGAACGCTCGGTTGATGCCGATATCCGCCTGTCCTACGGCGCCACCGAGGCCAAGGTGCCCGACATCGTCGACGTGGTCGTCGACCTGACCGAGACCGGCCGGGCAATAAGGGCCGCGGGCCTGAAGATCATCGACACGATCCTCACCAGCTACACCGAACTGGTGGCCAACCCGGCGTCATGGGCCGACCCCGACAGGCGCCACGCCATGGAACAGATCCACACGCTCCTGCAGGGGACGCTCGAGGCGCGGGGCAAGGTGCTCGTCAAGATGAACGTTCCGGCTGACGCCCTCGATGCGGTCATCGGTTTGATGCCGGCCATGAAGGCGCCGACCGTCAACGAGTTGTTCGGAGGCGGCGGCTACGCCGTCGAGACCGTTGTGGCCAAGGCCGAAATCAACGTGCTCATCCCCGAACTTCGCGACAAGGGTGCCACCGACATCCTGGAACTACCCCTGGCCAAGATCGTCCACTGACCGACGGGCAGATCAGCCTTCGTCGGACCCAGCGCCGTTCTCGGTGTCTTGTTCACCGGACCCGTGCGAGTCAGCGGCCTCGGCAACCCTGGCAGCCTGTTCGAACTTGACGTATGCCATCCGAATCTGGTGTAGGGCCGCCTTGAGGGTGTCCTCGGCCTCGCCCAGGCGCCCCGGCAACTTCTCGACCACTCCGGCCATGGCGTCGATGGCCACTGCCGTTTCGGGCAGGTTGGCGGGCTTCTTGGAGAGGTGGATGGCGGCCAGCTCGTAGAGGCCCATGGCGTGGTTGGCTATGACCACCGCCGCCGGCATCGATGCCAACTGTTCCTGTACAGCCGCCATGTCCCTGGCCATGTCCTCGGCGTTCTGGCGGTCCTCGGGGGACATGTCGTCTGGGGACATGCCGCCGAGGTTCGGTTCAGCCGGCGCAGCGGCAGCGTCGTCGGGATCGACGGTGTGTTCCCCGCCTGGTGTCCAGAGGGTGCTCATGTCGTGGTGTCTCCAGTGTCAGGTGTTCGGTCGTGGGGCGGTCCCGTTCCGGTCGGAAGGCCCTGCTGGTACTCTAGGGGCCTACAACTGAACGGAAAGCGGGGGACGCCCCCCACCCGGCCATCCTCCGGTCCTACTGGTGGCGGTGAGCCCGGGTCTTCATCTCGTCGGACACACCGGCGTGTTCCCACGGCCAGTCTGTCGGGAACACGACGGCATGGTCCCTGGCGGGTGTCGGCTCTCCGGCACCCGTCGTTTCGCGTTTTTGGGCGATGGGCGACACAACCGACCACACAGGAGGAGAGCCTGCGTGCTTCACAGGAGCCAGGACCAATAGCAGCACCGACAAACCAGGAACCCCGGATCAACGATCGCATCCGTGCCCGCGAGGTACGGCTGGTCTCGCCCGAAGGCGAACAGATCGGGATCCGGCCACTGCCGGAAGCCATCGAAATGGCCCAGGACCTCGGTCTTGACCTCGTAGAGGTGGCTGACACGGCGAGCCCGCCGGTCTGCCGGATCATGGACTACGGGAAGTTCAAGTACGAACAGTCCCAGAAGGCCAAGGAGTCCCGCAGGAAGGCAACCCACATTCTGGTCAAGGAGATGAAGTACCGGCCCAAGATCGGGCCCGGCGACTTCGACACCAAGACCCGGAAGGTGGAGGCGTTCCTGGCAGACGGAAGCAAGGTCAAGGTGACGATCATGTTCCGAGGTCGCGAGATGCAGCACCCCCAACTGGGGCGTCGCATCCTCGACCGGGTGGCCGAGACCGTGTCCCACGTTGGGCGCGTCGAGGTCTTCCCGAAACAGGACGGCCGAAACATGACCATGGTCCTCGTTCCCGGGCAGGCGACACGTCGCCAGCGTGAGGCAGCCGAGGACCGTCGTGCCGAAGAGGCGGCCGAAGCCGAAGAGGCGGCGGCAGCTGCAGCAGAGGCGGCAGCCGAGGCGACAGAACCAGAGGCCACACAGGCCGACGAAACCAGGGACGCAACCGGCTCCGGTAGCCCCGACGAGACACCCCAGACCTAACGGACAGGGCCCGGACGGGCCACGAGATCCCCCAGACCGAAAGAAGACGAGCTATGCCGAAGATGAAGACACACCGCGGCCTCGCCAAGCGCATCAAGGTGACCGGTAGCGGCCGCCTCAAGCGCCGCAACGCCAACCTCAGCCACATACTCGAGAAGAAGTCGCCCAAGCGCAAGCGCCGCCTGGCCCGCATGAGCGACGTCGACACGACCAACGAGAGGTCGGTTCGCCGCAAGCTCGGCATCTGAACCGGCACAGATCGCCGGTGGCCGTCCGGCCGTCGGGAAACCCTCATTCCCCCACGTAGGAAAAGGAGCATGTGATGGCAAGAGTGAAGCGAGCCGTCCAGACCAAGAAGCGACACAAGGCCGTGCTGAAGTCCGCCAGGGGCTACTACGGCAACAAGAGCCGAACCTTCCGCTCGGCCAACGAGCAGTTGATGCACTCGGGCAACTACGCCTTTCGCGACCGCCGGGCCCGCAAGGGCCAGTTCCGGCGCCTCTGGATTCAGCGCATCAACGCAGCGTGTCGCCAGAACGGCACCAACTACTCCAACTTCATCGCCGGCCTCAAGGTTGCCGGGGTTGAGGTGGACCGCAAGGTGCTGGCCGACCTGGCGGTGACCGATCCTGCCGCATTCTCGGCGCTGGTCGAGGTGGCCGGATCCGCCGAGGCTGCCTGAGGTCGTAGGCGACCTGACGTACCGCCCGCTGAACGGGTGCGGAACCGACGATGACCGTTGAGCTTGGCGGAGGAAACCAGCGCGTCCAGAGGATGCGCCGGCTGGCACGCGACCGCGACCTGCGACAGGCCGAGGGCCGATATGTGGTCGAGGGCCCGATGCTCGTCGAGCAGGCGATCCAGGCCGGTCTGGACCTCGAACAGCTCCTGGTGCCCGTCTCGGCTGCCCATGACCGCATCGTCGTTGCTGCCGAGTCCGTGGGCGTTCCCTGTGGGCTCGTCGAGGACCGCGTCTTTGAGGGCATTTCGAGTACCCGTTCGGCACAGCCTGCGATTGCCGAGGTCTGTGAGCACCACGTCGACGGCGGTGATCTCACCGAAGGGGGTGGGACCCTGCTGGTGCTTGCCGAGGTTTCAGATCCGGGAAACGCCGGAACCCTCGTGAGGACCGCTGAGGCCTTCGGGGTGGATGGTGTGGTCTTTGCAGGTGGTGTCGACCCATACAACCCCAAGGTGGTCCGATCCGCCGCCGGATCAACGTTCAGGGTCCCGTTTGCCGTTGCATCCGGCGACGAGGTGGTTCCCGTGGTGATTGCCGCCCTCTCAGGGGCCGGGTACTCGTGCTGGGCGTCCGTCCCCGACGGTGGCGTCACCCCCGGGGAGGTACCGACTGGCCGACCGGTGGCGGTGCTGCTCGGGAACGAACCCCGTGGTCTGGCGCCCGAGGTGATTGCGGCCTGCGATGGAACGCTGAGCGTTCCCACCGTCGGACAGGTCGAATCCCTGAACGTGGCCGCCGCCGGGGCTGTGATCCTGTACGGCCTCCAGCAGGCTGTCGGTCGATGAGAACGTCACCTGACAATGGGCTACCGGATGGGTGGAGGTGCCCTAGTCTGCGGGGGTCCGCCACCCGGCTGTCGCCGACGGCTCTGATTGTTCACTGATGGAACTGGACCTCGAAAAGCACCTCGCCGAAGCTGCCGCCTCAATCGAGGACGCCGTCGACCTCGACGCCCTCGCAGAGGTCGACACTTCCCTCCTCGGGAAGAAGTCGCCTGTCACGGCTGCCAAGCGGGGCCTGGGCGATCTGGAACCCGACCAGCGCCGCGAGATGGGTGGGCGCCTGAACGAGGCCAGGGCCACGATTGAGGGCCTCGTGGCCTCGCGCCGCGCCGAGCTCGAGTCAGCCGCCAGGATCGTACGCCTTGAAGCCGAGCGTATGGACCTGACCGAAGCTGACCTGGGCCGACGTCTCGGCCACCGTCACGTAGTCACCCAGACATGGGACCGCCTCGAGGACCTGTTCGTGGGCATGGGCTACACGGTCGCCGAGGGACCAGAGATAGAAGACGAGTGGCACAACTTCGGTGCCCTCAACTTTCCCCTCGGGCACCCGGCACGAGACATGTACGACACGCTCTACGTCGACTACGGCGAGCCCCAGAGCACCCTGTTGCGCACCCACACCTCGCCGGTGCAGATCCGGGTCATGGAGTCCGGCGAGCCGCCCTTCTACTCGATCATGCCGGGCCGGGTGTTCCGCTCGGACACCGCCGATGCCACCCACATGCCCGTCTTCCACCAGCTCGAGGCCCTTGTCGTCGACCGTGACATCACCTTCGGTGATCTGGCAGGAACGCTCGAGGCGTTCACGACCGCCTACTTCGGCGAGGGCTTCACCACGCGGCTGAGACCCTCGTACTTCCCCTTCACCGAGCCTTCTGCAGAGTTCGACGTCCAGCGCCCCGACGGCAGCTGGCTGGAGCTGGGCGGCTGCGGCATGGTCCATCCCGAGGTGTTGCGGGCCGGCGGCCTCGACCCGGAGGAATGGTCCGGCTTTGCCTTCGGCTTCGGCCTTGATCGCCTCGCCCTGATGCGTCACGGCATAGACGACCTGCGCGAACTGTTCCGTAACGACCACCGCTTCCTCTCACAGTTCTAGGACCCCGACCATGACCCGCCTCCTCCAATGAAGGTCCTGCTCTCCTGGCTGCAGGAGTTCGCGCCGGTGGCCGGCGACCCTGCCGACATCGGTGACCAACTCAGCACCCTGGGCCTGGCCGTCGAGTCCATGTCGGTCGTGGGTGAGGGCCTCGACGGCATCGTGGTCGCCCGGGTGCTCGAACTCGGCCCGCACCCCGATGCCGACCGCATCCAGCTGGTCCAGGTCGATGTCGGCGACGGCGAGGCGCTGCAGATCTGCTGTGGTGCGTTCAACATGTCCGTTGGCGACCTGGTTCCCCTGGCCACCCTGGGAACCGTCATGCCGGACGGCATGGAGATCGCCAGGCGCAAGATGCGCGGTGAGTGGTCCAACGGAATGTTGTGCTCTCCAACCGAGATCTCCATGGGAGACGACCACGACGGGATCCTCCTACTCGACGGCAGCCTCGAGGTCGGCCTTTCGCTGGCTGACGCCATGGGGCTGGAATCCGACGTGCTCTTTGACCTCGACGTCAACCCCAACCGCCCCGACGCCATGTCTGTCGCAGGTGTGGCACGAGACCTGGCGGCGTGCCAGGGGGTGCCGTTCACCCTGCCGTCCCCGAACGTGGCTGAGTCGGGCAGGGATGCCAGCGACCGCCTCTCGGTCGAGATCCTCGACCCGGTCCTGTGCGGCCGCTTTGTGGCGCGGGTGCTCGACGGAATCACAATCGGGTCATCGCCGACCTGGATGGCAAACCGCCTCACCTCGCTCGGAATGAGGCCCATCAACAGCGTCGTGGACGTCTCCAACTACGTGATGCTGGAACTGGGCCAGCCCAGCCACACCTTCGACCTGGACCTGGTGGCCGGGCCGTCGTTTCGGGTTCGCAGGGCGCTGCCCGGTGAGACACTCGTGACCCTCGATGGTGTCGAGCGCACCCTCACAGAGGCCGACGGAGTCGTGGCAGACGCCGACGACGCCGCCATCGCCATAGCCGGCGTCATGGGTGGGGCCTCGACCGAGATCCACGACGGCACCAGCTCGGTTGCCCTGGAGATGGCCTGGTGGGATCCCATGTCGATCGCCACATCGGCCCGCAGGCTGGGCCTGCGCAGTGAGGCGTCAGCCCGCTTCGAAAAGGGAGCCGACCCCGAGGTCGCCGATCTGGCGATGCGCCGTTTCGCCGAACTCCTGGGTGAGACCGGTGCGTCCCTCGCCCCGGGGACCGTCGACGAACGGGGCGACACACCGGTCCGCGAGTCGATCAGGGTGCGCACCGACAGGGTCAACAGGATCCTCGGTACCGACATGAGCCGTGACCGCATCGCGGAACTGCTGGGTTCCATCGAGTTCGCGAACCACGCAGTCGATGGTGACCTTGAGGTCGTGGTTCCCAGTTTCCGGCCCGACAGTGCCACCGAGATCGACGTCATCGAGGAGGTGGCGCGTATCCACGGATACGGGGCCATCGAGCGGACCACTCCGAGATCGACCATCACGGGTTCCCTCACACAGAGGCAACTCGACAGGCGGACCGTTCGCACCGCGATGATCGGCATGGGCCTCGACGAGGTCATGCCCGTTCCGTTCCTGGCGCCCGGCGACCTTGCCAGGGCAGGCCTGCAGGTCGACGGCATCACGGTCACGAACCCGTTGGTGGCCGAGGAGTCCGTGATGCGGGCCTCCCTGCGACCCGGTCTGCTGGCGACGCTTGCCTACAACGCCTCGCACCGGATGTCCGGTCTCGGAATCTTCGAGGTCGGCCACGTCTACCGGCAGCCAGATCAGCCACAGCCGCTACCCGACGAGCGTGAGTGCCTGGCTGTTGCACTTGCCGGGCGCGACGCCACCGACGCCGTAGGCGTCTGGTCAGCGCTGGCCGACGCCCTGGCTGCACGTGACTACACGCTCGTGGCCGATGATCCGGCCGGCCTGCACCCCACCAGGACCGCCCGTATAGAGGTGGCCGGTGTCGTGGTCGGGCACGTCGGCGAGGTTGACCCGGGGGTGCTCGCAGCGTTCGACGTTCCCGAGAGGGTGGCGTGGCTCGAGGTCGACCTCGAGACCCTCCTGGGCCTGCCTCACGGTGAGAAGCCCTACGGATCGGTGAGCCGCTACCCGTCCTCTGACATCGACCTGGCGTTCGAGGTCGACGACGACGTGCCGGCAGCCGAGGTGGAACAGCAGTTGTGGGCCGCCGCCGGTGGCCTGCTTGTGGACCTCTCCCTCTTTGATGTGTTCAGGGGGGCTCCGGTGGGGGAGGGACGCCGCAGTCTGGCCTTCACCCTCAGGTTCCAGGCAGATGACCGCACCCTCACCGATTCCGAGGTCTCCCAGGTCCGTGGGGCCTGCATAGCCGCTGTCGAGGGGAACCTCCCGGCGAACCTCCGGGCCTGAGCCCCGCATACGACGACAGCGGCGGGTACGGGTAGGTTCTGCGGCCATGCGTACATGGCGAATACATGAACTGGGTGAACCCGTCGACAACCTGCTGCTCGAGGACGTGCAGCGGCCCGAACCCGGGGCGGGTGAGGTGCTCCTTGATGTGAGCGCGGTGGGCCTTGCGTTTCCCGACGTGCTCCAGTGCCGTGGGCAGTACCAGTTCAAGCCACCGCTGCCTTTCACCCCCGGTGGCGAGACCGCCGGGACCGTGGTGGCAGCGGGTGAGGGTGTCGACGGCTTTGAGCCGGGTCAGCTTGTTGTGGGAATGGGCGGCGGCCTGGCCGAGCAGGTGGCTGTGTCGGCCGACCGGTTGTTCGCCGTTCCGGGTTCCCTGTCGGCCACCAAGGCGGCGGCGATTCCGCTCAACTACTGCACCACCTGGTATGCGCTCCACGACCGGGCGCGCCTTGCAGAGGGCGAGACCCTGCTGGTCACCGGCGCTGCCGGTGGGACCGGCTCTGCTGCAATCCAACTGGGTCTGGCTGCCGGGGCGACCGTGATCGCCGTTGCAGGTGGGCCCGAGAAGACCGGTGCGTGCGCTGAGCTGGGGGCGCACTTCGTCATCGACCACAGCGAGGTCGACGACCTGGTCGAGAGGGTCCGGGAGTTGACCGACGGAAAGGGTGTCGACGTCGCCTACGACCCTGTGGGTGGCGAGATGTTCCAGCAGGTCCGGAGGTGCATGGGCTGGAATGGCCGGCTGCTGGTGATCGGCTTCGTGGCCGGCATTCCCGACCTCACGATGAACCACGTGCTCTTGAAGAACTACTCGGTGGTGGGCGTGCACTGGGGTGCGTCCGTCGGGCGTGATCCGTCGTCGATCGGCCGCCAGATGGCTCCGCTGATGGCGCTGGCCGAGGAGGGCCTCGTCGATCCGCTGCTGCACCCCGTCTACGGCTTTGAGGATGGCTCAAGGGCGTTGCAGGACATCGCCGACCGCAAGGTGACCGGCAAGGTCGTGGTGTCGACAGCCTGAGGAGTGGCCCAACCATCAGGTTGCATGATCATACAGACGACTGTATGATCACCTGATGGCCAATGTCGGGATACTGGGCGCCTCGGGCTTCACAGGGGCAGAACTGCTGCGGATCTGCGCCGCCCACCCCACCTTCGACGTGGTCGTGGCCACCGGCGACACCCAGGCCGGCACCGCCGTGGCCGACCTGTACCCCAGCCTCGCCGCCGAGTACCCCGACCTCGCCTACACACCTGCCGAACCGGCTGCCTTCGATGGCTGCGACGTGGTGTTCCTGTGCCTGCCCCACGGTGCATCCCAGGCACTGGTGCCCCAACTCCTCGGAAGGGTTGGCCACGTGGTCGACCTCGGAGCCGACTTCCGCCTGACCGACGCCGAGCTCTACCCGACGTGGTACGGCGAACCCCACGCAGCCCCCGACCTGTTGGCCGGGGCCGCCTACGGCCTCCCCGAACTGTTCCGCTCCGGACTGCCCGGCGCCGGCCTCGTAGCCGTACCGGGGTGCTATCCGACGGCCGCAGCCCTGGCACTCGCTCCGTTCCTGCGGGCCGGTGCCATCGAACCCGGTGGCATCGTGGTCGATGCCGCCAGCGGGGTATCCGGTGCCGGCAGGGGGCCAAAGCCGGGCACGACCTTCTGCGCCGTCGACGAGGACTTCAGCGCCTACGGCCTCACCGGCGGTACTGCCGACGCCCCGACCGGCCACCGGCACACACCCGAGATCGAACAGGCCATCTCCACCGCCGCAGACGGGTCCGTCCTCGAGGCCGCAGCAGGCGTCTCGGTGCTGTTCACACCGCACCTGGCCCCCATGAACAGGGGAATCCTGGCCACCTGCTACGCAGAGCCCACCGTCGACATGGACTCCACCTCGGCCCTGGCCGTGCTGTCCGACGCATATGAAGGCGAACCGTTCATCGTCGTGTCCGAGAGGTCGCCGTCGACAAAGGCGACGGCGGGTTCCAACACGGCCCACCTGACAGCCCGGGTCGACCCCAGAACCGGCCTGCTGGTCGTGGTCAGCGCCATAGACAACCTGGTCAAGGGCGCATCCGGCCAGGCGGTCCAGTGCGCCAACATCGCATCCGGAATCGACGAGACGACCGGACTTCCAACGGTGGGTATCTACCCGTGACCGTCACATCGGTCCCCGGTTTCGTTGCCGCCGGGACGGCATGTGGCGTGAAGCCCTCTGGCGCGCCCGACCTGGCCCTCGTAGCCACAGCCGACGGCACGGCCGTAACCGCAGCCGGCGTGTTCACGTCGAACAAGATGACAGCGGCCCCCGTGCTGGTCAGCAGACAGCACCTGACCCGGACTGGCGGTCGGGCTGCGGCGGTCGTGCTCAACAGCGGCAACGCCAACGCCGCCACCGGAGCACAGGGAATGGCCGACGCCTCTGAAATGTGCCGCCTGACGGCTTCAGAACTGGGCTGCACCAGCGAGGAGGTGCTCGTCTGCTCCACAGGCTGGATCGGCTACCCCCTGCCCATGGACGTGATCACGCTCGGCATTTCGGCAGCGGCTGCCACGCTCGATCCAGACGGCGGCCAGGCAGCAGCCACCGCAATCATGACCACGGACACGGTGCCCCGGACCACCCTCGTCGAGGCCGATGGGTTCACCGTCGGAGGCATCGCCAAGGGTGCCGCCATGCTCGAGCCCAACATGGCGACCATGCTGGCCGTGCTCACCACCGACGCAGAGGTCGACGCAGCCACGGCCACGACCCTCCTGCAGGCTGGCGTCGCAACCTCGTTCAACTGCCTGACCGTCGACGGTGCCGAGTCGACCAACGACACCGTCCTGTTGTTGGCCAACGGCTCGGCCGGGCCGACCGACCCGACCGCCCTGGGCGCCGCCCTGGCCGAGGCATGCCTGGACCTTGCCATCCAGATGGCCGACGATGCAGAGGGCGCCACCAAGACCGTGTTCCTCACAGTCAACGGTGCTGCAACCGACGCCGAGGCAGCCAGGGCAGCGCGGGACACCGCCAACTGTCAGCTGGTCAAGTGCTCCTGGTACGGCGAGGACCCCTACTGGGGGCGGATCGCCTCCGAAATGGGAGCCGCCGGAATCGCCTTCGACCCCGCCACGCTGACCATCTCATACGGCGGGACCCTGGTCTACGAACTGGGAGAACCCGTGGAGCCCACTGCTGACCAGGCAGCGGCCCTTGCACAGCACATGGCCGGCCGGCGGTTGGACCTGGTGGTCGACCTCGGCCAGGGCCACGGAAGCGCCCGGGTGGTCACCACCGACCTCAGCCACGCCTACGTAGACGAGAACATGCGGACCTCCTGATCCGCCCCACGAAAGAGCCCCAATGAGCGACCAGACCCAGCCCGAGGCATTCTCACCGGACCGTCGTGCAGCGGTCCTCGTCGAGACGCTGCCCTACATCCAACGGTTCCGGGGGTTGGTCGTCGTCGTCAAGTTCGGCGGAAACGCCATGGTCGATGTGGATCTGGCGGCCCGGTTCGCCGAGGACATCGTGCTCATGCACTCGGTCGGCATACGGCCCGTGGTGGTACACGGCGGTGGCCCCCAGATAGGAGAGATGCTCGAGAAGCTTGGTCTCGAGTCCGAGTTCAGGGACGGCCTGCGGGTAACCGACGCCGACACCCTCGACGTGGCCCGGATGGTGCTCGTCGGCAAGGTGAACCGGGAGGTCGTGTCGGCGATCAACGTCCACGGAGACCTGGCAGTGGGGCTCTCGGGTGAGGATGCATCGCTCATCGAGGCCTCCGAGAGGAACCCCGACCTGGGCTTCGTCGGCGACGTTGCAGCCGTGAACCCGGCGATCCTGGAGCGGGTCATGGCCGAGGACCTGATCCCCGTCGTGGCGACCATCGGCATCGACACCGCAGGTCAGGCCTACAACATCAACTCCGACACGGTGGCTGCAGCACTCGCAGGTGCCCTCGGCGCCGAGCGGGTCATGTACCTCACCGACGTCGACGGCCTGCGGTCAGACATCGACGATCCCGGCAGCCGGGTCTCCCAGCTCGACGTGGACGCCCTCGATGCCCTCATAGCCGACGGAACGGTCAGCGGCGGCATGATCCCCAAGGCGCGGGCCTGCATCGATGCGGTCAGGGCCGGTGTGGGTTCTGCACACATGGTCGACGGTCGGGTACCGCACGTGCTGCTGCTGGAACTGTTCACCGACATGGGCATAGGCACCATGGTGCTGCCGGCCGGGGAGACCTCGCCATGAATGCCCACGCCGAAGCCATGGGAGCCGACCCATCTGGGCATTGCCCGATAATGCCCAACTACGGGCGGCCGGTGGTCACCTTCGTCAGGGGTTCGGGAACCGAGTTGTTCGACTCCGAGGGCGGGCGCTACCTGGACTTCCTCGGTGGCCTGGCGGTCACCAGCCTCGGCCACAGCCACCCACGGGTCGCAACCACCCTGGCCGAGCAGGCTGCGACGCTCCTGCATGTCTCCAACCTGTTCGCCACCGTGCCCCAGATCGAGGTTGCCGCTCGGCTGGATGCCCTCATCCGGTCGGGAACCGGCGAGGAGGAGCCCGGCCAGGTGCTGTTCCAGAACTCCGGTGCCGAGGCCAACGAGGCTGCCATCAAGTTGGCCCGCAGGCACCAGGGGCGGGGCCGCCACGGGGTGCTGTCTGCGTTCCGGTCCTTCCACGGCCGGACCCTGGCGACCCTGGCGGCAACCGGCCAACCTGAGAAGCACGAACCGTTCCAGCCGCTTCCAGAAGGCTTCAGGCATGCCGCCTGGAACGACCTTGCCGCCTTCGAGGCTGCCATCGACCCGTCGGTGGGAACCATCCTGCTCGAACCCCTGCAGGGGGAGAGCGGTGTCAACCCGGCCGATACGGAGTTCTTCGTCGGCATCCGGAGGCTCTGTGACGAGCGGGGGATCCTGCTTGTCATCGACGAGGTCCAGACCGGCCTGGCCCGGACCGGACGGTGGTTCGGCTTCCACCACCACGGCATCCGGGCCGACATCGTGACCGTGGCCAAGGCACTCGGCAACGGCGTACCGATCGGAGCGGTGTGGGCACCGACCGGAGTCGCCTCGGCGTTCAGGCCCGGCGACCATGGCTCCACCTTCGGCGGTCAGCCGCTTGCTGCTGCTGCAGCCCGCGAGGTGCTCCGGGTGATGGACGAGATCAACGCACCCTCCCTGGCCGTCGACAGGGGTGCCGAGTTGACAGAACTCCTTGGCGCCCTGCCGGGCGTGACCGAGGTGCGGGGCCTCGGGCTGCTGCTGGCTGCCGAGTTGGACGAGACGGCCCTGGCCGGCCGGACCGCCGGTGAGGTGGCCCTTGCCTGCCTGCACGCCGGCCTGGTGGTAAACGGCGTCACCCCCACCTCGCTGCGGTTCGCACCGCCGCTCACGGTGACCAGTGCAGAGTTGGCCGAGGGTGTGGAAATCCTGGCAGGGGTCCTCGACGCCGCGCAGACAACGGATGAAGCCGAGGTGGGGCTGTGAGACACCTTCTTGAGATAGACGACCTGAGCGTGGCCGAACTGGGCCGGGTTCTGGACCTGGCTGCGGACCCGTCGCCCCCACTGGTGCTTGACGGCCTCGGCATGGCCCTTCTCTTCGAGAAGCCCTCGGCCCGGACCCGCAACTCGATGGAGATGGCCGTCGTGCAGCTCGGTGGCCACCCCATGTACATACAGGCCGCCGAGGTGGGCCTCGGGGTGAGGGAGTCCATCGAGGATGTAACCCGCACGCTCGCCTGCTTCCACGCCTGCCTGGGTGCACGGGTGTTCGACCACGCGACGGTCGAGGCAATGGCTGCCGTCGGGGCCGTACCCGTCGTGAACATGCTGTCCGACGGGGCCCACCCCCTCCAGGCGCTTGCCGACGTGCTCACAATGAGACAGGAGATGGGCGATCTGGCCGGCCGGGTCGTCACCTACGTGGGCGACGGTAACAACGTGTTCCGCTCACTGGCACTGGCCGCCGGAATGCTCGGAATGGAGGTCAGGTTCACCGGTCCTCCCGGTTACAGGCTGGGCGACATCGACCGGGACCGGCTGGCCTCGGCCGGAATCGGCTTTGAGGAGTTCGACCGGCCTGAGGAGGCCGTGGCCGGAGCCGACGCCGTCTACTCGGACGTCTGGGTCTCTATGGGCCAGGAGGACGAAAGGGAACAGCGGCTGGCCGACTTCGAGGGCTTCCAGGTCGACGGCGCCCTCATGGAGGCCGCCGGTGACCAGGCCCTGTTCCTGCACTGCCTGCCTGCCCACAGGGGCGAGGAGGTCACCGACGGCGTGGTCGACGGTCCCTCCAGCCGGGTCTGGCCCCAGGCCGCCAACCGGATGCACGCAGCCAGGGGCCTGCTGGCGTGGCTCCTCGGTGAGGCACAGGAGCCAGGACAGTGAGCAAGGTCCAGAGGCAGCACAGGCTGTCGGTGCTGCTCGGGGAGCACCCTGTAACCAGCCAACCCCAGCTGGTGGAGCTGCTGGCAGCAGATGGCTTCACAGCCACCCAGGCGACCGTGTCACGCGACCTCGAGGAACTCGGGGCCGTGAAGGTGCGGGTTCCCGGAGGAGAGAGCGTCTACGCCATCCCGGAACTGCCCGCAGACCATTTCGCCCCCCGGGGTCAGCTCGAGAGGGTCATGGCGGAGTGGGTGGTCGACATCGTGTCATCTGCGAACCTGGTCGTGCTGAGGACCCCACCCGGATCGGCCCACGTGGTCGCATCGGCGCTCGACAGGACCGGCCTTCCCGACATTGCCGGAACCGTCGGCGGCGACGACACGATCCTCGTCGTGGCTGTCGAGGGCACCTCCGGAGCCGACCTCGCAGGTAATCTGCGGACGCTCGCCGGGCTCTGATGGAACCGGAACCAAACGACATCGAAACTGAACGGAGCACGTGGTGACTGGCACCGGAATCGACAAGGTGGTCCTGGCCTACTCAGGCGGCCTGGACACCTCCATCATCCTGAAGTGGCTCGAGGAGACCTACAACTGCGAGGTCGTCACCTTCACGGCCGACCTCGGCCAGGGCGAGGAGATCGAACCGGCACGGGCCAAGGCCGAGGCCATGGGCGTGAAGGAGATCTACATCGAGGACCTCCGCGAGGAGTTCGTAGCCGACTTCGTGTACCCCATGTTCCGGGCAAACGCCCTCTACGAGGGGGAGTACCTGCTCGGCACGTCGATAGCGAGGCCGCTCATCGCCAAGCGGCTCATAGAGATCGCCGCCGAGACCGGCGCCGATGCAATAAGCCATGGAGCCACCGGCAAGGGCAACGACCAGGTCAGGTTCGAGTTGGGCGCCTACGCCCTGAACCCCGACATCAAGGTGATTGCCCCGTGGCGCGACTGGGACCTGGGATCACGACAGAGCCTGCTGGACTACGCCGAGAGGCACTCCATCCCGATTGAGATGAAGCGGGGCACCAAGTCTCCCTATTCGATGGACGCCAACCTGCTCCACATCTCCTTTGAGGGCGGACCGCTGGAAGACCCCTGGAACGAGCCGACCACCGAGATGTGGCGCTGGTCGGTCAGCCCCGAGATGGCGCCCAACGACGCCACATACATGGACCTCACCTACGAGCGGGGCGACGTCGTGGCCATAGACGGAAAGGCCATGACCCCGGCAGCCGTACTTGCCGAGCTGAACCGGGTCGGTGGCGCCAACGGCGTGGGCCGGACCGACATTGTCGAGAACCGGTACGTGGGCATGAAGTCGCGGGGAGCGTATGAGACTCCCGGTGGCACCATCCTGCTCAAGGCCCACAGGGCCATCGAGTCGATCACGCTCGACCGGGGGGTCGCCCACCTCAAGGACGACCTGATGCCGCGGTACGCCGAGATGGTCTACAACGGCTTCTGGTTCAGCCCTGAGCGGGAGATGCTCCAGGTTGCCATCGACCAGTCACAGCAGTGGGTAAACGGCCGGGTGAGGCTGCGGCTCTACAAGGGCAACGTCGAGGTAGTCGGGCGTGAATCAGAGGACACCCTCTTCGACGAGGCCATTGCCACATTCGAGGAGGACGACGGTGCCTACGACCAGGCCGACGCCGAGGGCTTCATCAAGTTGAATGCCCTGCGGTTGCGGACCCTGGCACGCCGGCAGGCCCGGGCTGACTCGAGGAGGCGGGGCTGATGGCAACGCTGTGGCACGGACGCTTCGAACACGGACCTGCCGAGGCTCTCCAGGCTCTCAACGACAGCCTTCCCTTCGACCGGCGGATGTACCGGGAGGACATTGCGGGCTCGCGCGCCCATGTGGCGATGCTGGCCCGGGTCGGCCTCATCAGCGATACCGACGCCGACGCCATCGCGTCGGCCCTTGACACCACCGAGGCTGAACTGGCTGACGGCTCGTTCGACTTCGCCCCCTCGGACGAGGACATCCACACCGCCGTCGAGCGGCGGGTCACAGAGTTGGCCGGCGACGCCGGTGCAAGGCTTCACACGGGGCGGAGCCGCAACGACCAGGTTGCCACCGATGTGCGGCTCTGGACCAAGCGGGAACTCCTGGAGATCGCCGCCCTGGTCTGCCGGTTCCAGGCCACCCTAGTTGCACGTGCCGACGATGCCGGCGACTCCTATCTGCCCGGCTACACGCACCTCCAGCAGGCCCAGCCGGTGCTGTTGGCCCACCACCTGACTGCCCACGGCTGGGCGCTGGCACGCGACTTCGACCGGCTGCTCGACACCGTCGGACGCACCGACGTGTCGCCCCTCGGCGCCGGGGCCCTGGCCGGCTCCTCGCTGCCGCTCGACCCCGACGGCGTGGCTGCCGACCTTGGCTTCTCGGCCAGGTTCCAGAACTCACTCGACGCCGTATCCGACCGTGACTTCGTGGCCGAGGCACTGTTTGCGCTGGCCCTGCTAGGCGTGCACCTGTCGCGGCTGGGCGAGGAGATCGTGCTCTGGTCGACAGAAGAGTTCGGCTTCGTGGGCCTCGATGACGCCTTCTCCACGGGTTCGTCGATGCTGCCCCAGAAGAAGAACCCCGACATTGCAGAGATAGCGCGCGGCAGGGCCGGTCGGCTCATCGGGAACCTGACAGGCCTGCTGGCGACCCTCAAGGGCCTGCCCCTGGCCTACGGCAAGGACCTCCAGGAGGACAAGGAACCGCTGTTCGACGCCTGCGACACCGCGAGGCTGACCCTGTTGGCGATGGACGGCCTGGTCTCGACGCTGGAGTTCAACATCGACCGGATGGCCGAGGCCGCCGACAACCCGTTCGGGGCTGCTGTCGACCTGGCCGAGTTCCTGGTGGTGGCAGGCATGCCCTTCAGGGAGGCCCACGCAGTCGTGGGCGGCCATGTCCGGGCTGCGCTTGCGGGCGAGGCCCCCCTTGCCGACCTGGTTGCCGCCGACGAGCGCCTTGGTCCGGACGCAGCTGCCCTGCTGGAACCCGGAGCGGCCGTGAGGCGCAGGACCACACCGGGTGGCGCAGGACCAGAGCCGGTGGCCCTACAGAGGGAGCAGTTCGCCCAGGTGCTGGCCGGGCAGGTGGAGCGGCTGGCCTCACTGTCGTGACCACCGGGCTGCCGGTGCTGGCCGAGCTGAGCGTTCGCACCGGGGTCGACCCCGCCGACGTCGTCTCCAACGGGCCACCGGGCCCCGAACAGGACCGAATCCTCGCCCTGCTGGCTGCCCACGACGACGCCCTCGACCGCAGGTGTCGCCCGGGGCACCTCACCGGGTCGGCGCTGGTCGTGGACCCGGCCGACAGTCGGATACTGGTCATGTTCCACACCAAGCTGCAGCGCTGGCTCCAACCCGGCGGCCACGCCGACGGTGACGGCGACCTTGCGCGCGTGGCCCTCCGGGAGGCCACCGAGGAGACAGGGATGGCGGGCCTCAGGGTGTGCGAACCGCCCGTGGACCTTGACGTGCACATGGTGGACCCGCCGGCCGAGGACGCCCACGAGCACCATGACGTGCGCTACCTGGTGCTGGCACCTCCCGGTGCAGTGCCGATCGGCAACCACGAGTCACAGGACCTGAAATGGGTGGCCCGCAGCGACCTCGAGTCGCTGGGGGCGGATGCGGGCCTCTTGCGCCTGGCTGACAGGGCCCTTGCCAGGTTGGCCGGACTGGAGGCGGCGGGACTGCTCTAGGAGGGTTGTCTACAGGTCGCCGGGGTCGAGGCAACTCTCCATGTCGTTCACCCGGGCGAAGCCGTTCATGCGTTCCTGGACGCTGCCGGTTCCGCTCGGCAGTGCTGACATGAGGGGCCGCACGTCGCCCTCGGTGCGGAGCCTCTCGGCATGGGTACGGCGGTCGGCAAGGTAGGTGTCCCAGTCGCCCAGCCAGGCGCCGGTCAACAAGGCGTCGTCGTGGCTGCCCGGCTTGATGAGCCTCAGGTCTGTGACCATGGCGGCCATCAGGAGCGTGGCCTTGTCGAGGTCGGCTGCACGCTCGGCGGGTGTGACGACCTCGGACGCCCGCCTGATCCCGTCCATCTCTGAGAGCATCTCGGTGCAGCGGATCTCGGCGGCTTTCGCCCAGGACATGTCCTCGAGCCGGTCGGGGTTGCCTGAGCGTGCAAGGAAGAAGGCGTAGAACCACATGCACCCCATGGCAAGCACGAGGAGGCTCAGGAAGACCCGATTGGGCGTGATGCGGGGACCAGCCGGTTCGCTCACTGCGAGACCCTTACCTGAACGAGGGTTCCGGGCGCCACCTCGGTGCCGGGTACGGGGTCCTGCCACCAGACCACTCCGACCGGTGAGTTCGGATCGTCGGGGTCGTCGACCTCGGTAGTCTCATAGCCGAGCCCCTCGGCGGTGAGAAGTGCAGATGCATCGTCGACCAGGCGGCCGATCAGGTCCGGGACCGACACCGTCTCGATGACCGCCGGTTCCACAACGACCTCGACGAGCATCGACCCGTCGGGCCTCATCGACGTGCCGACACCAGGGGACTGCCCGATGATGGTTCCCGGCTCAGAGCCCTGGATCTCGACGCGGACCACGTTGACGATCCTGATGTCGGTTTCGGCCTCTTCGAGCATCAGGGCTGCGTTCTCGAGGGTAAGGCCGACCAGCTCAGGTGTCGGCACGGCATCTACGGGCGGCCTGGTGGTCGTGGTGGTCGAGGACGGCGGGGGAGCCGGGAACGAGGCAACCGGCAGGTCCGCGTGGGCTGCCTCCATGACGTCCTTCCAGATGAGGGCCGGGTAGGTGCCGCCGTAGACCTTCCGATCGGTTGTCGGTGGAACCATGGGGATCTGGGCCTCGGGGAAGCCGACCCACACAGCGGTGGTGCGCTGCGGCGTGTATCCCACGAAGACCGCATCGGCGTAGTTCTGGGTGGTGCCGGTCTTGCCGGCGGCCGGTCGGCCGAAGTCGGCGCGGTGACCGGTTCCCTGTGTGATCGTGCCCTCGAGAATCCAGGAGAGCTGGTCGGTCAGCCTGGCATCAAGGACACGTTCCTGTTCTCGTGTCCACTGCCAGAGCACCGTCCCGTCAGAGCGGCTCACCCGGGTCACGTACGACGGTTCGATGTGCACCCCGCGGTTCGCAAAGGTGGAGTAGGCGGTGGCCATGTCGAGCATGGTGGTGTTGGAGGTGCCGAGCACGTTGGAGTTGACCTCCTGGATGGGGGACTCCATACCCAGGCGTCTCGCCAGACTCACGACCCGGTGCGGGCCCATTTCGATGTTGAGCTGTGCGTAGACGGTGTTGTACGAGCTGCGGACACCACGGATGAGCGTGACCGACTCGGGTGTTGGAGGAGGCATGAGGGCCTCGCCCTCAGGTGGGTCCCAGGTCCAGCCGGGAACGGCCTCGAGGGCCTCGACCCGGAAGGTGAACAGCTCGTCCCTGCTGTACTCGTAGCGCCGGTTGTTGATCCATGCGGCCAGGTGGACGGACTCCTCTCGGCTCTTGCGCTCGGAACCGCGCCCCCAGACCCTCACCGTCTCGACGTGGTCGGGGGGCACGTCGAGATGCCCCTCCCTGCGCTGGTACTTCTCGAGCGCTGCAAGGCCCTCCTCGAAGCGGGCCTCTGTGCCCTTGTGGCCGTTCACGCCACCGGTGACCCGCCAGACCCGGTTCTCCTCGATTGTGCCGGCTATCTCGAATTCGACGACGTTGGGTGCCGGGTAGGAGGCGGTGGCGCTCCAGCCGGCCTCGAGCGCCGCTGCCAGACCGATGGGCTTCATGGATGACCCGATCTGCCTGCCGAGCCCGATGGCCAGGTTGTACTTGGCGTCGGCACTGTCGGCGAAGAAATCACGGCCACCCACCATTGCGAGGACGTGGCCGTTCTGCGGGTTGATCGTGACGACGGCGGCATCGGGGTAGCCCTTGCCGTCGGGGAGGTACTTCTCGACGGCGGCTTCGGCGGCGGCCTGCAACTCGAGGTCGAGGGTGGTTTCGATGCGGACGCCACCCTCGAAGAGGAGCTGTTCGCGGATCCCGCGGGTGGCTCCGAATGCCGGGTTCTCGAGGAACCACTGCCTCACCTCCTCCACGAAGTGGCCGGCCGGATAGCGGGTCTCGAGGCGGGCCGTGTACTCCTCGGTCACCGGCGGCAGGGCGATGGCTCCGTTGTACTGGTCTTCGCTGATGTAGTCGTTCGCCAGCATCCGGTCCAGCACCATGTGGCTGCGCTTGAGGCTCTTCTCGTAGTTGAGGAGCGGGTCGTAGCGGCCCGGCAACTGGATGATGCCGGCCAGCATGGCGGCCTCCGGCAGGTTGACCTCGTGGAGGTCCTTGTTGAAGTAGGTCTGGGCCGCCGCCCGGATGCCGTAGGCGCCGTGGCCGAAGTAGACGATGTTTAGGTACTGCAGGAGGATGAAGTCCTTGCCGTACTCGTCCTCGAGGCGGGTTGCGTACCAGATCTCCTCCAGCTTTCGGCTGGCGGTCCTCTCGGTGTTCTGGATGATCGCCAACTTCACGTACTGCTGGGTGATCGTGGACCCGCCCTGGCTGATGCCACCGGCCTCGAAGTTTGTACGGGCCGCCCTGATGATGGCCTTCAGGTCGATGCCGTCGTGGATGTAGAAGCGCTCATCCTCGATGGAGATGACGGCCTGGCGGATCACCTCAGGGATTTCGTCGATGCGGCGCACGCTTGTGCGGTTCTCGGGAGCCACCATCGTGGTTATGTGGGTTCCGTCGGCGGCAACGATGGTCGATGACTCGGCGGTCTCGGGGATGGTGATCTCGAACCTGGGTGTCTCGTAGCTGTAGCAGGCCGTGGCGACGACGGACGTCACCAGCACCACGCCCAGGGCGCGGACCAACGGGCTGGTGGCTGTCGGCATTCCTACATTCTGACCGCGGGATGGGCCGTTGAGGCGTCAGCGGGGCTGCATACTGGTGGTCGTGGACGGAGCCCTGATACTCGACGACCTTGCAGCCCGCGGTCTGGTGCATGACAGCACCGACCTCGACGCCCTGAGGGCCAGGCTGGCAGAGGGTCCTGTCACGCTCTACTGCGGCTTTGACCCGACCTCTGACAGCCTCCACATCGGCCATCTGGTGCCGCTACTGCTGCTTCGCCGCTTTCAGGATGGAGGCCATCGCCCCATCGCCCTGGCCGGTGGTGCCACCGGCATGGTCGGAGACCCCAGCGGACGCTCAGAGGAGCGCAACCTGCTCGGGGCGGCCGAGTTGAGTGCAAACGTGGAGGCCATGGCGTCACAGTTGCGGGCCTTCCTGCGCTTTGACGGCGACGATGCGACCGCTGCCATCCTGGCCGACAACCGCGAATGGACCGTCGGAGTCGATGTCCTGGACTTCCTGCGAGACGTCGGAAAGCACGTCACGGTCGGCACCATGCTCGGCAAGGACTCCATCCGGACCCGCCTGGCCGGCGATCAGGGCATTTCCTTCACGGAGTTCAGCTACATGCTGCTCCAGGCCAACGACTTCTACGAGCTGCATACACGCCACGGCTGTGAGTTGCAGGTGGGCGGTTCTGACCAGTGGGGCAACATCACCGCCGGCATCGATCTGGTCAGGCGGCGTTCGGCGGCACCGGTCCATGGCCTGACCGTGCCGTTGGTCACCCGGGCCGACGGGGCCAAGTTCGGCAAGACCGCCGAGGGGGCTGTCTGGCTGGACCCGGAGCGCACCCTTCCGTACGAGTTCCACCAGTACTTCCTGAACGTCGACGACCGCGACGTCGAGCGTTTCCTCCTGCAGTTGACTCTTGTGGCGGTGGCCGATGTGGCCGGGGTCATGGACACCCACGTAGCCGCCCCCGAGGAGCGGATCGCCCAGAACCGCCTCGCTGACGAGGTCACCACGCTCGTCCACGGCGCCGAGGAGACTGCCAGGGCCCGCCTCGCCGCTGTGGGGCTGTTCGGTGACGGGCGGCCGACCGTCGAGGTGCTCGAGGCCATCAGGGGGATTGTTCCCGAGTCGACCGTGTCCGCCGCTGACATTGATGGCGACGAGTCCCTCGTTGACGCCCTGGTAGTGAGCGGCCTCTGCAGTTCCAGGGGTGATGCCAGGCGCACGATCAAGGGCGGTGGTGTGTCGGTGAACGGCCTCAGGCAGGACGCCGAGGCCGCGGTACTTCCGCCCGATTCGGCCCTCGGAGGTCGCTTCGTGCTGCTCCAGAAGGGCCGACGCAACCGGCATCTGCTGGTGCTCGACTGAGCCGCCGGCGCCTTCAGTCGGGAAACCTGCCGACAGGCGAACAATTGGGCCTTTCGGGGGTTGGTGAGTAGTCGGGCTACCGCTATTGTTGCTCTGCCCACCGGCACTTGACCATCTGGTCGGGTAGCCGTAGCGTGGGTGGTCGCCTCATCGGCAGGTCCGGTTCCGGATCGAATCGATGGTGCGGTCTGAGGGCACCACTGCCTCCACTGTTGTGGATTCACGTGTCGGGCGACCTCTGGTTGCCAGGTGTTCCTTGAAATCGGAATAGAGGACGAAAAAGCCAGTGCGGGCTGTCCACAGACGATCGCGAGTCGTCACTGGACAGACCCTTAACAATTTCAATAGCACTGACGGACAACGGTGGCCGACTTCGGTCGACCATCATTGCCCTGTGCCAGGTCGTTTCGGATTGGTGTCCGCAACGACCTCAGACTCGCGTCGGCACCGCCTTTTGGTGGTGTCGCACCAATGATTCGACGGTACGCACCGCTTCGGTGGCGTGTATCCGAGATTTCGACGGAGAGTTTGATCCTGGCTCAGGACGAACGCTGGCGGCGGGCCTAATACATGCAAGTCGAACGCACTCGACCTTCGGGTCACATGAGTGAGTGGCGAACGGGTGAGTAACACGTGAGGAACCTGCCCTGAAGACCGGAATAACCCGAGGAAACTCGAGCTAATACCGGATATCCCCATCTGGTCGCATGGCCTAATGAGGAAATGTTCAGGCGCTTCAGGAGGGTCTCACGGCCTATCAGCTAGTTGGTGAGGTAACGGCTCACCAAGGCATCGACGGGTAGCTGGTC